>Ga0335073_10000048_pt1 | contig 141296 bp, 96 predicted proteins | sample Lox_Sample_22_FD_207093 | JGI IMG/M metagenome (GOLD analysis project Ga0335073, IMG submission 207093) | Soil microbial communities from Loxahatchee National Wildlife Refuge, Florida, United States - Lox_Sample_2.2 | ecosystem: Environmental > Terrestrial > Soil > Wetlands | place: USA...
TGGCAGATCTCTCGCGCCACATCAGAGGTAATTTTCGTGTCCGGCGGACGTGCCATGAGGCGCAAGCCCTGGCGAACTTTGTTTTCAGAAAGTGTATGCAGAAAGGCCGTTTGATCGAGCGCAATACCGAGGGCTGTCTTCAATGTATCGTCAAAGACCTCATCGCCAGTTCGATTGATAAAGTCTGCCAGCACCACGGTATCTTGCGCCGCAAGGCGATGTCCGGACCTGACCCGAACAAGGAGAATCGCTCCAACGATGATCGCAATGCATAGGACACCGATTACACCCTTCACCCAAGCACGCCCCGAAGCTGGCAGCCGATGTGCCGCCTTTTCCTGCAGGGTGATGCTCGTTTGGATACTTTCTCGCTGAAGAACCACTCCCACGGGACGGGACCCACCATCCGCGCTCACCGCGGGAGCGATTTCCAGGCCTTCTGGAGTTATTAGCTTCACTGGCAAGACGAACTGATACCCGCGGCCTGGCAAGGTCACGATGTAACTGTTATCGCCTGGTTTTTCTTCAAGGGCGCGACGCAGCGCAGAAATACTTTGTGCCAGGCTATTTTCGTCTACAAAGGTGTTCTGCCAGACGTTCTTTAGCAGCTCATCACGGGATAAGACCCTCCCGGGGTTCTGGACGAAGTAAAGCAGCACGTCAAAGGCGCGGCGATTGAGTGTGACAACTTCTTCATCCCGTCGGAGAGTGCGCGCCAGCGCATCCACCCGGAAATCTCCGAACTGAAATATCTCTTGCTGTTTCACTGCCATACACCGATACAGAAGTTGTCAAAACCTGTCAAAAGTCGTCACTGGCCTTTTCAGTCGGGGGGCGCAAATATTCCACGCGTGAACGAACGAGGTCGCGTTCAGAAACTTTATCAGTGGCTCCTCAAGTGGGCAAGGTCTCACGGTTCCGTGTCCCCGGATAACGTCATCCGGACCGTCCGAACGGAGGTAACCGTAGAACGGCAAGGGATAACGGTTCTCATGGGGAACACGGAGGCGGCTGGTTTCGACGTCTGTCCGCTGTGCGGCCAGAAGTTGGACCCGGTGGCGGCTGAACGGACCAGACAACGTTTTTCAACGATAACAAAAAAACAAACAAAAGGAGAATAAAGATGAAACTGACATCGAAAACCAGCAAGTTGGTTGTATTCACTGCCATTCTGGCCTGCATGTTGATGGTGGGAGCGGGATCGGCCTTCGCGGCTGACCAGATTGTCCGGGAAATTGGCGTCCACGATTTCACGGGCGAGTGTTGCATATTGTTTAACGAGACGGTCAGCGTTACAGAGTCTTCCACCATCAAGCCCGTGGTCGTGCTTTTTAGTTTCGATTACGCAGAGGGGAATCCTGATCAGTATTTTGTTGGACTCAGCGTGAACGGTGGAACCTGCCAGACCGAGAACTGGGGAGCTCGCGCGCTGCTAGACAATAACAGCAGCAACTTTACCAGTACCACCTTCCAGTGGGTCATTCTGCCCACCGACGACGTGCTGGTCCCAGGAAACAACACGTTCGAGATCTGCGGCGGTGGTAAGGGCTCCAGTAGCGACGAGATCAGCATCGGCGACAACACACTCACTGTCTTTTTGGAGTAAGGAGCCGACCCGCAGAAACTGCTCAGACCAAGTGCATATTGCGGGAACTCTTGGCGGCAAACGCGGTCTGCGCCGAATGCGAGAGGGCAGGCAGATATGCCTGCCCATTTTTTCCAAGCGCCACAGGCTTAGCCGCCATCGGAGTTCAATGAGCGGCAAATCTCTGACAGCATCAGTTGAGCAGCACCAAGCAACTCAGCACGGCTTAAATCCGCCTTTCGCGCTACTGCAGCTTTGCGTAGGTCGCGGACGGCGAGTTGTCCTTGGATCTTTTCCACGCACAAGAAATCGAGATTTAAGGTTTGCCTAGCAGGATTATGTCATGCCTTTTCAGCCAGCATATGGATTTACGTGAAGAGAGTAGAGAACGTAATGCGACTCATTCTTCGATGTAGTGAATCCCGCACGGTGGATCATGCGGGGCAGACGGGAACCGAATAGTAAATGGATGACGGGATACGTTGTCTGATACTGCGTGGTACACTTTTCTTCACCGTCACTCTAAGGAGGGAATATGACCCGAGCCATTCAACTGCTGACTAGCATTTGTACTGTGGTGCTTTTTTGCGCCGTGACCATGGCGCAAGAACCCGTGGTGAACATCGACCCGCATCGGCATCCCAACCTGGCGGAGGCGCAGCGCCTCATGGTGAAAGCCAATGAAGCGATTGCCACAGCACAAAGAGACAACCGCTATGACATGCATGGCCACGCTACGAAGGCACGGCAGTTGCTAGCTCAAGCCAGCGAGGAACTGAAGGCCGCTGCTGAAGAGGCGAATCGCGGCGGACGCTAGCCTAGTCGTGGTTGATCTCGACCCCGGTCGGAGAAATTCTCTGTTTCAGGAATAGAACTCAGCGATCGAGTCGACAACCAGCGCCTGCTGTTCGGTTGAGAGTTCAGGAAAGATCGGTAAAGCCAGCACTTCCCTGCTGGCTTTTTCCGCTTCTGGCAAGTCCCCCGGCTTGTAACCGAGGTAAGCAAAAGCTCGCTGCAGATGGAGCGGCAGCGGATAATAAATGTCCGTCGGTATGCCGCAGTTTCTTAGGTAGGATTTCAGTTCGTCCCGCCGTGGAGCGCGAATCACATATTGGTTGTAGATGTGGTCAGAATTGGGCGCCACGCTGGGCAACTTCAGAGTCCGATCCAGCCCGCGTTCGGTGAATGATTCTGCATAGCGTGCCGCGTTTAGCCTTCTTCCTTTTGTCCACAAATCAAGATACTTTAGTTTCACCCGCAAGATTGCTGCCTGCAGCGCATCCAATCGGCTATTCATTCCGACGAGTTCGCACTCGTATTTGGAATGCCCCCCATGATTGCGGAGCATGCGCAGTTTGTCGGCAAAATTGTCGTCGTTTGTCGTCAGCAGGCCACCATCGCCGGCCGCGCCGAGATTCTTTGATGGAAAAAAGCTGAAGCAGCCGCACAGCCCGATGCTGCCAACTTTTCTATCTGAATATCTCGCACCGATCGCTTGCGCTGCGTCTTCTACAACTGGAATGCCACGGCTGTGGGCTATCTTCATGATCGGATCCATGGCCGCTGCCATACCAAATAGGTGCACCGGAATGATTGCTTTCGTCTTCGATGTGATGGCCGCTTCAATTTTGCTGGGATCGATGTTGTATGTGTCAGACTCAATGTCGACGAAAACCGGCCGAGCACCCAAGCGCGCGATTGCGCCAGCGGTCGCAATGAAAGTAAACGAGACAGTAATTACTTCGTCGCCTGGTCCAATGCCGAGCGCCATCAAAGCCAGCAGCAAGGCGTCGGAGCCCGAAGCACATGCAATTGCGTGCTTGACACCAACGTACTCGGCCATTTCTCTCTCGAAACTTTCTACCTCGGCTCCGAGAATGAACTGCTGCGACTCCATCACACGCTGAATCGCCGCATCGATTTCCGACTTGATCTTCCGGTACTGAGCTTTTAGATCAAGAAAAGGAAATGGTTCGACTGCCGGGCCCGCGGCTTTCGCCTTCATAATATTCAATTCGCTCCAAACTGCCGATTGGTGAGAATGAACTTTCCACCGCTATACGCTAATTGATATTTCGCCTTACCCTGTAGTTCAGTGGGATCTTCGCGGTCGCTCCACAAAAAAACCGTTGCCGGTCCATTCCACAAAGCTTTCAGGCTCGCTTCGGTTTCGAATACGTTCGGCGCATCAGGAAACTTTGATCCATACCACAAGTTCCCGCTCGGAGCGTGCAACACATGCAGCGGAACTCCAAGATAAAAATTCAGCGTCGAAGCCTCATGATATTCCCCATCCACGACGACAATATCTCCGCTTTTGTAATGCTGCTCAATTGCAACCGCCAAGCTTCTTGATGACAACACCGGAGAGAACGTGACAAACGCGCTATGAACGCACGCAAGCAAACCAACCATCATAAGAGCAAGCGCCACGTTGCCTTTCATTGGCCGCTCACGTCTTCGAAAGAAAAAGTTGAGTCCCGCTCCCCCGAGCAAACACACAATAGTTCCAAGCAATGGTCCACGAAATAAACCGAGTGCCGGCGTGGTCAAATCAAGGAAATGACCAAGTGATAGGTTGTAATCCGCTGGATTTTTCTTCAACAGATCAGCCAAGTCCGTTCCCGGCGCGGGGGCTTTTGACAAGCTGAGCAACGCGATCCCCGCCACACACGCGATCGCAGCGATCACGAGCAGTAACGCGGACCCGATTCTTCCTCCGCGTCGCTCGTGCGATCCGCGCTCTGATTCATTTTCCTTCGACAACCAGCCTCCAACCAACAGCGCCATCGCCGGCACCGCAGGAATCGCGTAATACTCCTGTCGCGTCGAGAAGCTGAAGAAACCAACAATCGCCACTGCCCACAATGCAAAAAGCAGATTAGCTCGCGCACGGAGATCTAAGTTTCTCCGCCAATCCTGAAAACGCCTCGGAACATCTGCGAACGCTTGCGGAAGAAAAATAACCCACGGCACCAGCCAGACGAACGTTAGTATCCAGAAAATCAGTAAAGGCACTGTGTCGTAGCCCGGCGGGACACGTTTATTCACATATCGCAGAAACTGCTCATTGACAAAGTAGAACCACAGAAATCCGCGCACCGCGCCCTGGCTCGGATTGCGCAGCGCCGCTAAAACATGCCAAGGTGCCGCAATCGCCAGGAAAACCAGTGTGCTCGAAACCGGCCGCAATTTGAGCAAATGCCGTAGATTGCCAGTCAGCAACAAATACACGCCGATCACAGCTGCCGGAAATACCAAGCCAATCAGGCTCTTCGTTAAGACATTCAATGCGCAGCTGGCTGCCAGTCCCCAGCACACCCCTCTCGACGGCTGCTCCTGCTCCAAGGATCTCAGAAAGAAGTAAAAGGTCAGGGTCAGCCACAACCCGACCATCACGTCAGGAATCTGAAACCGCGTGTATATATAAGGACCGACCGACGTGCCCAGAACGATAGCCGACCACAACCCGCCCTGCTCGCCGTAAGCTCGCCTTCCCAAACCGTAAGTCGCCAGAAGCATCGCTAACACTCCCAGCATCATTGGCAACCGCGTGGACCAGTCACTCACCCCGAAAACCTTGTAACTGACCGCAATTCCCCAATACATCAGCGGCGCTTTCTCGAGATAGCGAATGCCGTCGGTGTAGAGCGTCACCCAATCATGTCGCTGAAGCATCTCTCGGGCAGCCTCGGCGTGGACGGAGTCGGCATCGTCGAGGAGGGCGGGGGTGAACATGCTGGAGGAATAAATCACGATCCATAACGCGACAATGATCAGGATCGATAAAAGACGGGGCTTCCCCGTCTGGTGGAATTCGCGAGGGTTATGAGTTCCGACCTGCGCCTTTTGCGGCAGAACGCTGGAATTCATGCATTTTCCGAAGGTAGATTATACGGGAGGCACTGAAAATTAGGGAGCTGTGGGCCTGCAATTAGGGGTCTAGAAAGCAAAAGTGGTGCGGCGGGGACATCGCCGTAGGCCTCGACTTGAGAGACGGTCCCATATAGATTCCCCTTCTGGTCCAGTGGCGCCAAGGGATTTTCCCAGTCAGGACAGCTAAAGCCACCTTGATGATAGAAGTTGTAGAGAACGGTGTACTTGCCTGCCGGTGTGAGCCTTCAGAAGGCAAAACTCAATGAAAAGTGCGGCACACGATTCATGTCCTACAACGCAACGCTGGCTGTAGCCCACCTCTTGAAGGGAGCGCTGCGACCCATATCTATGTACTCAAACCCCGCGGATCGCAGTGTCTCTGGATCGAGGAGGTTTCGGCCGTCGATAATGACAGGAAGGTCCATCGCATCATGCAGCCGTGCAAAATCCAGTTCGCGGAACTCCGGCCAGTCCGTTACGACTAGAAGCGCATCCGTACCACGAGCCGCCTCGTAGGCAGAGGAGCAGTATTCTATATTCCCTTCTTTCGAGGGGATCTCCCGCTGAACTCCCTCTATCGCCTTAGGGTCATACACTCGCAGCCTGGCCCCTTCCTGTAACAGAGACTCCACCACACGCAGAGCGGGAGACTCACGTATGTCATCCGTGCCACCCTTAAACGCCAGTCCCAACACACCCAGCTTCTTCCCTTGCAACACCCAAACGGCACGCCGCACCTTCTTCAAGAACAACGTCGTCCGCTGCAAATTAATATTCTCCACTTCCTGCAGCAATCCGCAATCGACACCGTGCTCGCGCGCCAGATACATGAATGCGCGAAGATCCTTCGGAAAACAATAACCCCCGAAGCCGAGGCCGGCGTTCAGAAAATCCCTTCCAATACGCGGGTCGAGCCCGATGCCATGCGCGACCTGGCTGACGTCGGCGCCGACTTCCTCACAAAGATCAGCGACCATATTGATGAACGAAATCTTGGTCGACAAAAAGACGTTGGCAGCGTGCTTGATTAATTCTGCGGTGCTTACATTCGTACATAGAATTGGGCGTTGAAGCGGTTGATAAAGTTCTTCCAACACCGTGCGTGCCCGTTCTGAATCCACTCCTATGACGATCCGATCCGGATGAAAAATGTTTTCCACCGCTTTCCCCTCTTGTAGAAACTCGGGATTCGAAGCTACGTCAAACTCGATTGCTTGGCCCTCTCTTGCCACAGATTTCGCCAATCTTGTCACGGTTTTCTTGATCCATTGAGCGGTAATGGCCGGAACTGTGCTCTTCTCAACGATGAGTTTGTATCCATTCAAGTTCTGGGCAATGGTACGGGCAATCGCTTCGACCTGACTGAGGTCGGCTTCACCACTATCTTTCTGGGGTGTGCCCACGCAAACAAATAAAATCGTCGCCGCGCGCACGGCTTCTTCGACGTGGTAAGTAAGACTCAATCGACCGCCCGCTAACCCGCGAGCCAGCAAATCGTCCAACCCAGGCTCATAGAAGGGCACCTGGCCGGACTGGATGGTGGCCACCTTGGCGGAGTCGTCGTCGGCACCAAATACTTCACAACCCATTACCGCGAAACCAAGAGCTGTGGGCAAGCCAACGTGTCCCAGCCCCAGTACGGCGATACTCGGCTTGTTGGAACTAGACCGCTCGGTCACATCGACCTCCTCATTATCTGATAGCTACCCCATTTTACTGAGACAGCGGCTGTTACGGTGACGCACATTTGTCAGCTTTCACCACAGCTACCACGCCAACCAAGATCGTCATAAGACGAAAAAGTATTCTGCTCGCTTCCAGCCATAGTCAACGTGTGACGATTGGGCCCGATGGGCAACGCGAACAATCGATTTCATATCTTATCGGAGACGAGGAAGCGCCTATGGTATCGCCCTAACGACTATGGTGCATCATGAAAGCTCAGGACTCTCGACCAGCGTCCAACGAAGGTTGAATGTCATCCTCCTCTTAGGAGCGTGCCTGCTTACACTCTCCACTTTGGGATGTGGGGATTCGGTGTCTCGCAAAATCCAACATGTCGTTATCATCTTCCAAGAAAACCGTACGCCTGACAATCTCTTTCATGGCCTGCCCAATGCAGACATAGCCGAAGACGGGGTGAATTCCAAAGGCGAACACGTCCCTCTCACACCAATTTCTCTGACCGCTCCATTTGATCTAGACCATTCCCATCGCGGCTTCTTGGAGATGTACGACGACGGCAAGATGGATGGCGCAGACAGAGTTAAATGCGGCCCTCACTGCCCTGCCGACGGACAGTTCTCTTACGTAAATCCCTCGGAAGTCGCTCCGTATTTTCAATTAGCCGAGCAATACACATTTGGCGATCGCATGTTTCAAACCAACCAAGGGCCAAGCTTTCCGGCGCATCAGTTCATCATTGCGGGAACCTCTGCACCTAGCGCAAATAGTGAATACTACGCAGCGGAGAATCCCGCCGGACCGATCTTCGCAGGAGAAGAGAGCTTTTTGCACTCAGGTTGCACAGCACCAAGAGGCCAGACTGTCGCCTTGATTGGTCCAGCCGGACGGGAGTTGCGATTCGAGACCCCTTGTTTCGATCATCCCACTTTGATGGATTTGCTCGACCCGCGAAACATAGACTGGCGATACTACACGACCGGTGTAAGTTGGACAAATCAGCTCTGGACGGCGCCGGATGCAATCCAGCATCTGCGATTTGGTTCAGCTTGGACGAAAGTTATCCCATCTTCCATAAAGGTACTGACGGACATAAGCGCCGGACAGCTGCCTGCAGTCAGTTGGGTGATACCGAGCGGACAGAATTCTGACCATCCCGTGGTTAACCAAGGTACGGGGCCATCCTGGGTGGCGGCGATTGTGAACGCCATCGGCAACAGCCCCTATTGGTCCGACACAGCCATCTTTATCACTTGGGACGACTGGGGTGGCTGGTACGACCATGTTGCACCGCCTATTTACAATTCGTACGAATACGGCTTCCGCGTACCTCTAATTGTCGTATCGCCATACGCAAAGGCGCATTACGTTTCTCACGAGCGGCATGATTTCGGCAGTATTTTACGGTTCATCGAGGACAATTTCTACCTTCCGACGTTAGGCTACGCGGACACCCGTGCTGATAATCTATCCGACTGTTTTGACTTTAATCGGCCCGCCTCCACATTTCAAACAATCCTGGCTCCTGTGCCTCCAATAGAATTCGTTGGCGATACAACGCCGCCTACCGATCCGGACGACGACTAGGTCCTACCTCGCACACAGATTTTTGACTGTGCAGCCTGCCTCACATTCTCGGCGTTTTATTGACTCAAGTTATCACTCCTACTTCTCCATTTCCGGGCCCGCGGGCTTCACTTTCTCACTTGACAGCCAGGTGGTTGCGTGTAATATTCGGTGGCTTGTCGTAAATTCGGCAAGCTCCTAGAGTTCTCCGATTACAGGTGGGGTACTAAAATATGAAGATGCCGTGGATCGCAAGCGCGTCGGCACTCTGCGTTGCTATTCTCTCCGCTTTAGTATCAATGGGATGTGGCGGAACAACGGTCTGGCCAAATCCTACGGTGAATATCGCCGCGACCAACAATGCGCTAGTAGCGCAATTCAATGCCTTCGCGCCGCACGTTTACACAACGGCATGGGTTGAGTTTGGCGAGGACACGACTTACGGGAGGCAGACGATTACGACCGCACCAACCTCTGGCGCTGGTCAGGCCATCCAAATTCTCGTCGCCGGCATGAAGCCAAGCACAACTTACCATATACGCGGCCATTTCGATTGGCCGGGGGGTACCTGGGTCAGTCCGGATCAGACTTTCACAACAGCTGCAATTCCCAGCCAATTCGTCAAGCCTACTTTTACAGTTACTCGTCCCAACCCGAATTTGATGTCTTCCCCCGGTATTGAATTGGTTGACCTGGCTGCCCAGAATGACGCCCATATACTCGAAGCACTTTTTACCGATCTACAGGGCAACATTATTTGGTACTACGACGTTGGTCAGGGAAATTATCCTTCCCCACTGAAACCTGTAGGAAATGGGCATATGTTGGTGGTCGTGAGCTCGGGTTTTGACGGTTTTGTGCTTCAGGAAATTGACTTGGCTGGAAATTTGATCCGCTCGATTACGCCCGCGCAGGTGACACAAGGTCTCAAAGCAGCCGGGTATTCTTTTGCTGTGACCCAATTTCATCATGACGTCGCTGTCTTGCCGAACGGCCACTGGATCGTTCTCGGCAATGTTGTGAAGTCGTTCACGGATCTTCCTGGCTATCCCGGCACAACTAACGTTACCGGGGATGCTCTTGTGGACCTTGATCCAGACTGGAATGTGGTTTGGGCGTGGAACAGTTTTGATTTCCTCGATGTCAACCGTCACCTGCAGGGACTGCCAGATTGGACTCATAGTAATGCCGTTGTTTATACGCCCAACGACGGAAACTTGTTGCTCTCTATGCGTAACCAAAGCTGGGTATTGAAGATTGATTATGAGAACGGCCGGGGGACGGGTAACATTCTATGGAGGCTAGGAAACCAAGGCGACTTCTCTATAAACGGCGGGGATCCAAGTCAATGGCAGTATGGACAGCATTTTCCAAGCTTGATCAATGTCAACGGCCCTCAGATCACGTTAACCCTGCTCGACGATGGAAATGGGCGAACCTATGAGAACGGGGACATTTGCGGTAATCCAGGAGCCCCTCAATGCTACAGCCGCGCTCCAATTTACCAGCTTGATGAGAGTACCAAGACTGCGAATGTAATCTGGCAGTATTTGCCCAACCTCTACACATTCTGGGGTGGCAGTAGTAGCCAGCTCCCCTCGACTAACGATGTGGAGTTCGACTTATCAGAGCCTTTCCTGCTTCAGGGAGATCCATCCGGCTCACTAGTCACGGAAGTCACACAGACTTCGAATCCGCAGGTGGTGTGGCAAATGAAAATGGATGGAGCGAACGCTTATAGAGCGTACCGAGTGCCCAGTCTTTACCCAGGTATTACTTGGCAGAAGTAAGTCGGAACAGGGTGTTCGTTGACCTAGGCTTATTTACTGGGCAGATTAGCTTCGCTGGGCTCGGACCCGGAGTTGCTCCGGCACCCTTGACGCACTCTCGCTGCACAACACGAATGGCCTTTCGACTTGTCCGCGTCGGGGTATTGCACTTTAGCACTCTTTGTGTCTTCCTATTAACTGCCTGCGGCGACGGCACGACGGACTCAACCCCGGTCGTGAATATCTCCAAAACTAAGAATCCACTGGTTGCGGAATACGACGCCGTTGCGCCGCACCCCGGTACTACGACGTGGGTGGAATTTGGTGAAGACGTAACTTATGGACGCCGAACATCGACCTTAGCTGCGTCCACGAGCATTCGCCAGTCTCTCAAGGTGCTTGTGGCTGGAATGAAAGCAAGCACCACTTATCATTTGCGGGGACACTTTGATTGGCCGGGTGGGTCGTGGGTAAGTCCGGACCAAACATTCACGACAGGTGCAATTCCGAGCAACTTGGTCAAGCCCAGACTACACGTAACCAGGCCCGATCCTAACTTGCAGCCGTCACCTGGTGTTGAGTTGCTTTCCCTTTCAGCCCAGAGCAATGCCGATATCCTGCAGGCGCTTGTTACCGACTTGCAGGGCAATATTATTTGGTATCACGACGTAGGTCAGAAAGATTATCCCGAGCCGCTTAAACCGGTCGGAGACGGAAATTTTCTGATCATCGATAGTTCAGAATTTGTTGGTTTTGTATTAGAGGAGATTGATTTGGCAGGCAATGTTGTTCACCAGATTTCTCCTGCCCAATTAAATGAGAAAGTGGCAGCAGCAGGCTACTTGTTCAACGTTACCCAATTCCACCACGATGTGGCTGTGTTGCCGAACGGTCATTGGATCGTGCTGGTGAATACTCTTAAGGATTTCACCGATCTTCCCGGTTACCCTGGGACAATTACAGTTACGGGGGACGCTTTGATTGACCTCGACCAGCGCTGGAATGTTGTCTGGGCTTGGAATAGCTTCGATCACCTTGATGTCAACCGCCACATATTCGGGCTGCCTGACTGGACTCACAGCAATGCCATTGTCTACACGGCGAATGACGGCAACCTCTTGCTCTCAATGCGGAATCAGAGTTGGATACTGAAGATTGACTACAATAACGGCCAAGGTAGCGGCGACATTCTATGGAAGCTGGGCAACGAGGGGGATTTTTCGCTAAGCGGTGGAGATCCAAGCCAGTGGTTTTACGGCCAGCATTTTCCCAGTCCGATTAGCATAAATGGCGCTCAGATGACAATGGCTGTTTTTGATGACGGTAACGAACGGGTTTTCGAGGATGGACATATTTGCGGCGGTAAGGGAGCCCCTCAGTGTTATAGCCGCGCCCCTGTCTACCAGATTGATGAGGGCACCCTGACGGCGAGCGTGCTTTGGCAATATCTTCCGAACCTCTACACCTTCTGGGGCGGAAGTATCAATCAGCTCACGCCAACCAACAACGTCGAATTCGATTTATCCGAACCATATTCTGAACAGGGAGATCCCTATGGTTCGATAGTCATGGAGGTCACACAGACCTCGAACCCGCAGGTTGTGTGGCAAATGCGGATGGACGGAGCTAACGCGTATCGGGCCTATCGGATCCCTAGTTTATATCCTGGCGTCACCTGGCAGAAGTAGCGATCACTGCACTACCAATATGAGAGTGGTGCTGTGCACGAGATTGACGGATCCATATGTGTAATTTGCGATAACTGTCAGCGAATAGGTTCCAGCAGAAGTTCCGCCGGTTGTTCCGCTTGATCCCGTCGACCCACTCGATCCTCCGCCACAACCCGAGGTTTCGAGCACGGCGAAAATCAGCACGAGGCCCATCAATCCCGCGATCAGTTTGCCTCGGCGTTTGCACGGTATGGCAGCGGGAATAATAAGAAATCCGAAGACACCACCAGTTATGGCCAGCCAGATAGCAATTCCAGGATGCTGCCCATCTTGCATCGGATTTGCGTTCGTTGCAGATTGGGTTGTGGTCACAACCGCAACTGTCACTTGGACTGCGTGAGTTCCATCCAGCGTGACTGAAGCGGGTGTCACGGTACAAGTGGATTGTGCCGGGGCTCCCGTACAACTCATTGATACTTCATGGTTGAATCCAGACATCGGAGCCACTGAGAGCGTGTACTTGGCCGTTTGGCCTGGGCTGATGGTTACGGATTTGGGTGAAGCTAGAGTAACCGAATAATCGCTTCCTGTACCCGTTAGGGCGACTTTGTGCGGACTCGCCGGGCCGCTGTCAGTTATAGTCAGGGAGTTTTGGCTCGCTCCCGCGACAGTGGGAGTAAATGCTACGCTCACCGAGCAACTGGCCTTGCTCGCAAGACTGCTCCCGCAGGTGTTGGTCTCGGCAAAGCTCCCGGCCGCACTGATCGAGTTGATTGTGAGCGTTCCGCTGGCATTGTTGGTTAAACGGACCATCTGCGGGGGACTCGTGGTGCCTACTATTTCCGCACTGAAGGTGAGCGAGTTCGGGTAAGTATAGAGTTGAGGCAACAGCGTCTGCAGGGAAATTGGCACAGGCGCAAAATTCCCTTGGCCATTGACGGCTACATCTACTAGACCGTCGTTATTGAAGTCGCCAATCGCTGCATCGTATATCGGATAGGCGCAAATCTGGAGGGGGAAATTGTTGTAGCTCTGAAAAGTTCCGTCCCCATTGCCGAGCGAGAAACTAAGACACCATGGTGAGTTAAAAAGATCCGGTTCATATACACCTGTGATGTCTAAAATTCCATCCCCATTGAGATCTCCTACTATGGCGGTTCTGGCGCTCATGGGTCCACCAGTCGAAATCGGAGCTTGAAACGTATCGTCCCCATTTCCCAAATACACTTGATCGATGTTTACAAGATCCAGCTTGCCATCTCCGTTGACATCGGCAGCTACCAATCCGTTGTATCCATTAACATCAACCAATGGAATGCTGTTACCGGATTGAGGGGTGTTCGGTGTGTTTACGAAATAAAAGGTCCCATCGCCGTTTCCTTCCAGCACTTGTAGACCTTCCGGCCCGGCTGGATCGGAAAAGGCAATATCCAGCGTTCCGTTGCCATTGTAATCGCCGACAATGAGACTGGTTGCAGGATTAATGTCCTGCCAGCCCGCAGGTACGTAGTCGACCTCCTTTTGGAACGTGCCGTCGCTATTACCCAGAAAGATAGCTATGACACCGCCGTAACCTGAACCAGATAAAATACACGTCTGTTGACTGGTGGCGCACGCTATTGCTAGATCGAGCTTGCCATCTCCGTTGAAATCGCCCGTCGCCAGTGCGAAAGGGCCGCCGGGCAGCGACGTGAAAACCGGGCTCTGAAACGTACCATCGCCATTGCCAAGAAAAACAAATATTCCAGTTCCATTGCCGGAGCACCCGTTCGTTGACCCAAGGGCAGCAATGTCGAGAACGCCATCGCCATTAAAGTCGTAGATAACCGCGTCGCTCAGGCAGTCCGCGGAACCGTACGTCGCCGCTGACTGAAACGTACCATCACCATTCCCAAGTTCGACAGTAAATCCCTGCGCCACTTCTATAAGATCAAGTTTCCCGTCTCCATTCAGGTCTGCCGTATAGATGCTCTCAGGTGGAAGCGGGGGTGGCTCCGAGGGCGATGCCGAGAAAGTGAGGAACGAAACCGGTAGCGAGACGTCAAAATATAACGCCCGCGAAACTCCGCCGCCTGGCGGAGGACTCGTAACCGTCACCGCAGCAGAACTAGCGGCCGATACATTCGCCGCCGGAACATCTGCCGTTAACTGGGAACTGCTGACGAAAGTCGTCGTTAGGGGAGCTTTGTTCCATTTCACGACGGAACCCGGAACAAATCCCGTACCGTTCACCGTCAGCGTAAAGCCCGGGCTTCCCGGAACAACCACAGCAGGAACCAGCGGCTGGTTGACGAACGGGACGGGATTGGATTGGCCAAGCGCCAGAGAGCTCGTCGCGATGACGATCCAGATGATCGGGGAGACCTTCATTTCTCCCTCCTATTGAACCGTTAAAGTCAGCACCATTCCCTGGCTCGTCGATCCCGATTTCGCGGTCACGGTCAGTTGATAGGTGCCCGCAGGCGTGCCATTTGGGTTCGTGGCAGATCCTGCTGTGCTGCTGCTGCCACCGCACGAGCACAGCAGTAACAGCAGGGTGATCGGCAGCATGCCTGCGCGGAAAAGCCGCGTCTTCTTCCTGAAACTGCCAGTCGGCAGAATAATCGCCAACCAAAACGTCGCCCACAGCCAACGCAGCTTCAAGCTTGCAGGATGCAACTGCCCCATCGTGCGTGACGTCGTGCTTACCGACACCTTGAATAGCGTGGCCGTATTGCCATCCACATCTATGCTCGAGGGCAGAGAGCAGGTTGCTCCTGTGGGAGCACCTGCGCAGGTTAAGGTCGCCGTGCCGCCGAATCCCGCTCCGCCCATCTGCAAGTTGTAGGTCCCAGTTTGACCAGCCTGCACTGTCGCTGAGTTGAAGCTTCCCGGCTGCGTTTGCAGGTTCAGTCCATTTGTAACTCCGATACCGGAGAGCGGAACCGTCTGCGGACTGTTCGCGGCGTTATCCGTGATCGTCAACGTTCCAGGTCGGGGGCCAGGAGCGGTCGGAGTGAAGATGACACTGACGGTGCAGCTCTTGCCAGCAAATACGTCGGACCCGCAAGTATTCGTTTCACTGAAATCACTCGAGATAGAGATGCGGGAAATGTCCAAATCTTCGTGTCCCGTATCCGTAAACGTAACAACCTGTGGCTGACTGCTTTGTCCGACGACCGTGTCGGGAAACGACAAGCTCGAAGGATTGAGGCCAACGGTCGGTACTGCGCCCTGGCCAGCCAACTGGATCACGTGCGGACTACCCATCGAATTATCGGTGATGGTAATCGCTCCGATTGCCGGGTCAGTATTCTGCGGCGTGAACGTCACCGTATACATGCAAGTAACAGTCCATGGGGACAACGTCGGCCCACAGTTTGATTGACCCGGAACGGGAGCAAAACCGGGTCCGCTGACCGCAAAGCTCAGGTTTAGAGTCGATGAACCGAGATCCTCGAGGTATAACGTCTGCGGCTGCGCACTCGTTCCCAGGGCAACATAGCCGAAAGCGAGCGGAGACGGGGGCGTGTAGCCTAGCGCTGGAGCATCTTGTGCCGAAATCTTCGAAATAAATGCCCCTGCTGGAGCCTGGTTCATGTTAACCGAGTAAAAGGTCGCGTAATCGGAGGGAGCCCCGGAAATATATACGTTCCCGGCGTTGGCACCAGCCACGCTCATGGTCCCGAGCGCCGGAATCTGGATTGAGTAGATTTGGGCGCCGGAGTTGGTATAGGAAGCGACAACCTGAGGGCCTTCGCCGAACGGCAATCCCCCGGCCGCGCTTACGTAAAGGTTTCCCGCCGCGTCTACGCCTACGCCGACGCTTGCCTCTATCGGCCCACTGATTGTATTGGAGAAGTTCAGAGTGCCTGATGGACTTATATCGTCGAATCCGACAACGTCGTATCCACCTTCGGCAACCAGGGCATTGCCGCTCTGGTCTAACGCCATTGCCGGACCGCCTCCCGACTGCGCTGGCTCGATGCTTAGATAAGTTGAAAAAATCAAAGACGTCCCGTCCGGAGCGAATTTTGCCAGATACGGACATGTGGAATCGCAAGTTGTCTGCAGCGGATTCTTGAGCGGGAAGTCCCCTCCAGCTCCGGCTCCCGCGGCGTAGGCATCTCCGGCAGAATCCACGCCAATCGATGTGCCGGATGTTCCGAACCCAAGATAAGTAGAATAAATAAACGCGGAAGCGGTTGCATTCAGCGCCGTCACAAATGTAGCTTGGCCCGAAGTTGTCGACTGAAATGCGTTGACCAGCGGAAAGTCATTCGACATCGTGCTTCCGGTGACGTACGCATTGCCGTTTGGATCTATGGCAATTCCATAGCCCTGGTCCTGGCCGCTTCCTCCAATATAAGTTCCGTAAGCTAATTGGCCCGAACTTGTAAGCTTCGCAGCGAAGGCATCGTTGTTGCCGGCATAGCTGGGCTGAACGACCCCTGGCGTTATGGGAATGCCTCCCGATGTAGACCCGCTTATGTACGCATCTCCCTGGGCGTCAACTGCGATAGCTTGGCACCACATATGCGAGGTTACTGAACCGTAACTTGTTTGGTAGATCAAGGTGCCGGTTGGGCCAAACTTGGTGACGACACAAGCGTAACCCCCACCCTGCAAAGTCAAATTTGCACCAAGCAGATATGCATTTCCGGCACTATCAGCGGCTACAGAGCCGCCAGTCGCGGCATATCCTTCATACAGCACCACTGGATCAATAATCAGTGCCCTGGTTCGGTCGTACTCTCCGAGTTCAATGCCTAACTCGCTCTGCTCGACGCGGTAATTCGCAGCCACTTCGCGCTCGCGGCCGTCCACGACCTGGTAGGCACGCGGCTTTTGAATCCGCATCCAACCCTGCTCGCCGAGCAGCAGATCGCCCTCTGTGAATGAATACGGCCCGGAAAGCTTCAAGCGAATCTGCCGAGGGTCGGAGCCGGGCGCCACTCGGAAATCGAACTCGGCGCCATGCTCCCCTTCATAGAAAAGAGCCTCGATGCCCGGAAAGACGTTTGGGTATCGAACCTTTGCAAACGTGGGAATGCCGGAATACCATCGTCGCGAGTCACTCCCGACGTAGTAGTTGACCCGCCCCGGCAGACGGTCTTGCCCTTGAATTTCGTGGTTGTTTGCGTCAGGAAAACTGAGGGAAACCTCTTGGCCAGACCCGGAATGCCGGTTCCGCTGGAACACGATTTTGGATCGGCGCAGCAGAAGATTGTACTCCGGCCCATGAGCAATAAACCGGGCATCATCATCCGCTTGGCCACGGTTCTGCTCAAAGAAAAGAGCGGTTCGTCTGTGGGACGAACCACCCGTTTCCGGAACCGCTGAAAAGGAATGTTTGGGAGGCTCTATCTTGCTTCCAGGGGCGGCAAGAAAGACACCGGCCACACCGACTAACGAAAACAAGGACGCCCAGAGTAGAGGTTTCATAATGCCCTCCCGGGACCAGCCATCGAGACAGGATTCCTAACCTGCCGCAAGCACAGAGAAGCCGTGGGTCGACACACCGATTCTCCCCCGGACCCACATTACGGTCAAGGATTCCAACACTAGGCTTTTACGTTAGTTGCGAGCAGAGAGGAAGAAATTCGGGGAGGAAAGCGGGGAGAAAATCAGGCGGGTGACCTCAATTTATGCGTTTGATATCTCGGTTCTCCCAAATAGAATTGATCTCGATGTAGCCGAGGCCGCGAGCAAAGTAGTCCACTTCGTGCGCGCAAGCAACACTGTCAGGAGTTTCCTCCTCTGGCGTGCATCCTTCAAACTGCTCGAGTACCAAAGCTTCCCCTTGGTACACCGGGGTATCCGTCCGTTCCCATCGAATCTTGGAAGTCCATCGCATCGTAAAGTTCAAGTTCGGAGGTTGTGTGAGGCAGGCAAACGTCCTTATATTGCCCCAGACCTTGTATCGGGTCATCCCGGTCAACACTACTTCGCCATTTCTTGCTTGAGCCGCCATGGCATTCGACGGAACCATAAGATACGGATATTCTCCGGCCGCGGTCGACATCCACTGGGTAAAATCGGGCCACTGCGGGTAAGCCTTCGTTCCCACATCATGGGCGGCATCGATACGAGCCTGCCAAGCGCCGTCGCTGCTTTGCTGGATAATTGCGTCTCCCCACGCATCATCCCCGGGATTCCAGTAATCTTCGATATGGTCCTTTCGGACCGACCAAACCATCATCGGCCCAGAAAGACAGCCAGCAGAATTTATAGGAGCGAGCGAAAAATGCGTAAGATGTCCACTTACCGTATCTTGCATGTCGAAGCGTTGCGATTTCATCGGCAAGAAAGGTTCAAGCTGAGCGCTGTCACAGGCCACGAGTGGCAGGAGCAAAGCGGCGACGACAATCGCTCTCATCTGACCCTCACCACTATCTCGAGCTCGGACTGTGCCTAAGGACACTCACCGAAGCTCTTCCCGTTCTTTGCATTTCTAACGACCGTGGTATGGCTGCGGTCTTGAAGAGTACCACCGCTATTTCCGGCAAAGCAGATTTCATCGATCATCGTATTTTGCGAGGTCGGATCGATGGTCATTCCAAAGTATTTTCCGGACGATCCATTATTTACGAGGCGCACATTATGCATCTGGGTGCCGTTGGAATTCCACATCGAAATGCCCTCCTTCTTGGCATGCACGATGAGCAAATCGTCGAACCGGTTCCCATTGGATCCCGTAAAGAGGATGCCCTGGACGCCTTGGGTCTGACCCGTCTGCCCCGCATCGTAGATCTGTACATGCGCAAGCGTATCATCGTTGGTACCGCAGACACATATACCCCGGCCTTCCGACGTCGCTCCTGCTCCCCCATGCCAGGAACTGCTGCCAGTGTTGTGCGTGATTAGCGTATCAACCGTGTTATCGAAAGTCGCGCCAGTTCCCCCTCCCAAGTCCAAGCCGTTTCCACCGGCTTGCTGCACGGTAATTTGCGATAACGTATTGTGGGCAGCCTTGCTGAAAAGTTGTACAGCCGTCTCGCCTACTGCCGAACGAGCGGTCACGCCGGTGATCGTGTTATGAATCGCTCCTCGAAGCACCATGCCCATGGACATCCATGTGTCCATGTCCACGTTTGTAATCTGATTGTCACTGCCGTCGATCACAACTGCGGAGTTGTTGTTCTCAACAAAATGGGAGTCGGAGAGCACATTTTTGCTTGAGCCCTGACCGATGACTAATCCAACAACATTCTTGTTGGCCTGTATATTGAGCAACTGATTCGAGTTGGTATTGTCTTGCAGATAAAATCCGTTCAGAGTGGCCCCTTGAACCGTGCATGCTCGACAAATATTAGCGCTACTATTCCCCTGAAAACTGAATCCAAAGGCCCCGCCCGTGGTATGCACATTCTCGATTTCTACACCACGGCTGTTCTGCGCGACTGCAACCACAGGATCGGTGGCGGATGCCGGTTCCCAGTGAATGTCCACATTTGAAAGAGAGCACTGTACACAATTCGCGAAAACAATGGACGGGCCGTTTGGAGAGTATGCGGAGATCGGACCAAAGAAATACTTCGCGCCTGGAAAAAGCTTTCGGAAACCCATGGAGGTGATCGCTTGCAAATTGGGCATAGCGCCATCGTTACTGGACGGGTGAGCCGAATCGAGGCCAAAAAATCTCCACTGATCATGGAAGAATACTGGTTCAATCTGCCAATATGCGGTATGCGCACCGTCAGAGAGAAAGAATTCGATTTTGTGCGCGGGCCCCATGGTCAGGTTCAAAGAGAGCCAAATACCGATCTTCCCTTGCCCAGCGATATTGGTCGCGGTGATCGACTTCACAATTGCGCGCTCCGCACCATTCTCCGTATCGACCTCAAGATAACCATCGCCTTCAATCGGAATTGGGTGGTCGTCTCCTATGGATCGTTGAACCATAAAATTGGCACCGGAGCCAGTCCAACCGTCGACCGAATCGCCAGAGTCAATCAAATGAAAACTCGAGGGAGAATAATGCAAGACCGTTCCAGCCGAAGCGCCTAATATGTGCACCGCGTTGCCCGTTACCGTGATTTGCTTCGACTGCGCGTACGAACCAGCAGGAAGCTCGATGGTTGCCGCTTTGCCGCCGAGCCCAACAAGGGCCCCATTCACAGATGCACTGATGTCCTGCCCCGGAGACATACGAATCTGAACTACAGCAGATTGCTGGCTCGGAGCATTGTTAGCTTGCACTCCAAACAAGCGAATTGAGAAGACCACCAATACAAGGCTTGTCAACTTAAAAGTAAAGGACATTCCGAGATGCTTCAGAGCCCGAGTTGAATGAAACGAGTGGATGATGCCGCCGGACATTTTGGAACTCCCCTCTGACACTCAAGAACTTGACGGTCTAATGGATTGCGCACCAAGTGCGCCGATGACTGGAAGATTTGAAGAAGAAAAGCGTTTGAAGTAAGTTGGAGAGCATCAAACCATTAGAGACGCGCTAATCTTTTCAATGAACTGAGCTCGCCAGCTGTTGAGGCAAGATGTCACTCCGATTTCGACCCAATATGTTAGTCAGGTCTCTCACAGAGAGTCCTACAAAGTCTCGGATAATATGGTCCGCGCCCGCCGCCTCAAATTTTTGACGCGGTTCATGTCCGGCGACTGCAACACACCGAAGACGAGCAGCCTTGGCAGCTCGAATTCCCGAAACTGCATCCTCGAAAGCCACTGCGTTTTCTGGTGGCACTCTTAGGCGCTCACAGGCCGTGCGGTAGACGGCAGGATCAGGCTTTCCTTGGACAATGTCATCACCAGTGACCACCACAGCAAAATAATCGTCCAATCTTAATCGTTTGAAGGTGGACTGCGTGCGTGTTGTGCTCGCTGAAGTAGCAACCGCCAGTGCAATGTTCTGTTTCTTCAATTGCACAAGGAAGTCGCTAACCCCTGGAAGCAAGGTTACCTCCAGAGCGGCCTTCTGAAAGAATTCGTCCTTGCGTTTTCCGTATTCCAGAATCTCAGATTCGGAAAGATCGCCCCAGAAGTGTCGCAAAATCTCGGTGCGCTTTCTGCCATCTAATATATAGGCCAAGTCACCTTGAGAAATATGCCTCCCCATTGTTTCTAGAAACCGTTGCCAAGCCCGTAGATGAACTGGATGACTATCAATAATTACGCCATCCATATCAAGAATGACCGCTTCTAGGGAGCACTTTTTGCCATTTCCGTTAGAACTCATTGATCTGCCTTGTATGGTAAGCCATAAGATTCTGGCCAGGTTTTCTGCGCAATCTCATAATTTTCCATTGTTCCTATATCGAGAAGGTAGTCATTAATCGGGCAAGCCAACATCCGACCGCTAAGACTTGGCAGAACATCAAATCCGAGATCAGCCAGCGGCTTTTGCGGGATAGCATTAAGTAGTTCGTGGGTACCTATCATCAAACCGGAAAATGCCCAACTGCTCTTCGGGTTACTCGGCTTCTCTACAAACTCCCGAACGACGAACTGGTCATCAAAGCTCACGACGCCACATCGGGAGGGGTCTTTAACTTTGTAGAGTCCTATCGTCGCGATCGGCCGATGGTGTTCGTGAAGACGAATCATTGGCGTGAGATCCGCGTTTGTGAGAACGTCCGCATAGAAAACCCAGAAGTACGGATCGGAATTCAGCCATTGGCGATTAGCTAGAAGCGTACCCGCCGAACCCAGGAGCGTCGGCTCCTCGGATATATTTATTTTGAGTCCTTCTTTACCCTGGCCGACTGCAGCGCGCACTGCATCAATGTGCGCATGCACGTTGATCAGCACTTCCGTGATGCCCGCACATCGACAAGCTTCCAACCAAATCTGCAACATAGGTACGCCTCGTATGGGAACAAGACACTTAGGAATCTTGTCCGTAATCGGACGAAGGCGAGTACCATGTCCTGCAGCGAGTAGAAAACCTTTCATATACGTGTTGCAAACAAACTTAGGAAGGCGAGTGAGGAAGCGGTATTATCTCAAGCAGAAAAGGAAGTCGGAACAAAGGTCCAGCGAGAACCCGCCCGTTCGTCGCTATCAATGAATGGGTCGTTGACAATTACCTGAGCGCCCTGCAGGTCGAATGCGAAAGCCATTTGTTGCGCACCTTCAGCAAGCATAGCCTGACGCACCGCGTCTTGATAGGGTATCTCGCAAAACAGCAAGAGGAAACCACCGCCACCTGCGCCCGTAATCTTTCCGCCTACAGCACCATTGAGTCGCGCCGCCTCATACATTCTGTCGATTCGGGGGTTAGAGATCCTATTGGAGAATTGCTTTTTCGCTCGCCAAGCCTCATCCAACAATTTGCCGAAAGTTTCCAGATTCCCCTTCAAGAGTTCTGTCCGCATCCGCACTGCTAGTTGTCGCACCTCGTGGAGAGCCTCAACAATAGTGCCTCGATGCGTGCTGGCTGATTTCTCTTGCTCTTCTAAAATTGTCCAGGAATGATGGGCAGATCCTGTAAAGAAAAGCATGAGCCTCGCTTGCAGTTCCCGTTGGATTTCAGGTTCGAGATCTAAGGGTTCGACGTGGGTCACACCGTCACGATCAAACGTGATGTAGTTCAACCCTCCGAACGCTGCCGCATACTCATCTTGCTTTCCAACGTGGCGTCCGAGGTTATTGCGGGCAATGCGAAAAGCCCATTCCGCAAGTTCATACTTAGAAAGAGGCATTCTCAAGTAGGAGGTCAGAGTCTTCAGGATGTTCACGCAGACACTTGCTGAGGAACCGAGACCAGTTCCGGGCGGAATCTCAGACGCAAGGAAAAGATCCACAGAGACATCGGCACCTAAGTCTTTCAACACCGCTAACGGAATCTCTATACCGCTGCCTGCGACAGTAGCGGCCGCAATATCCGACCAATTTTCAAAAACGCGCAGGTCAGACGATATAACTTGCACGTGGCCATCAGTGCGCTTTCCCAGAATCGTATAGAAGTACTTATTGATAGCCGCACTGAGTACGGCACCACCGAATTGCTCATAATAGGCCGGCAGATCTGTTCCGCCGCCCGCAAAGCTAATCCGAACCGGACTGCGCCCGATGAGCACCTTGCAAGCTCTCCTTGGCAAAATGTGATGAAAACTTATTGTACGTTTCCCGCTCCGGGATTGTCGAAACAGACGTAGCTAGTTGCGGATAACGCAGGAGTCTGATCACAAGCGTCCATACAGTTTGCAGTAAGAGTGAAATATCTGTCAGGAGAGAGGGGTTCAGCAGATATTGGAGATCAAATCGAGTTTTCTCTTCGGAAGAATGGTGTTCCCGCAAGCCATGTACTTGAGCAAGACCGGTCAAGCCGGGCTTGACGCTGAGTCTTTGTCTCTCCCATTCTGAGTAGCATCTCACCCGCTCCAGCGGTTCCGGTCGTGGTCCAACCACGGTCATATCCCCGCGCAATACATTCCAAAGCTGCGGTAGCTCGGTTACACTCAGCCATTCCAAGGCGCGCTCAAAAGGAACCGCATTCGTCGCAGGGCGATCAACGTTAAGGCGCAACATCGAAAATTGTCTAGCATGCTGCCCACAACGTGGTTCCCAACGAAAAGCTCGCCCCTTCTTCAGTCGTAACCAAATTGCAACCGGTAACAAGGTTGGGACGGATGCCACCAGCAAAACCAATGCAAGGACGAAGTCGGTGGTTCGCTTCCACCAATGACGCAAAGGAGAAAATGTTGAAGGCGCTTGAAGCTGCAGAAGAGGAACGCCATCGAGATTTAGCAAGTCCGGTTTGGATAGGTATAGCTCGTATGGCTGTGGCACCAAGCTCACATTAATACCCTGTTCACGGCATCGCCCTGCAAGGTTTAGAACTTCAGGCCAAGCTGGTTTAGCAAGGGCGAGTATGAGTTCGTCGATACTCTCAGCGCGGAGCAATTCCATGACTTCCAGGGTGGATACCGCCGGAACCCCTTTTGCGGGCTCCGGTATCGCGCGGATGTCGAGAACGTCATCTTCCGGAAATAGGTAGCCGACTACCTTGCATAGCATTTCAGGGTGATGTTCGATTTTGATGGCCAACTCTCGTGCAACCCTACCTGCTCCAACAATAACGACTTTCCGGACGTCTCCCGCCAGGTAACGCGAGCGCAAAAGCAGCCGAGCACAATATCGAATGCCAATAAAACCAAAAAACACCAGAATCCCAAAATAGGCCAGTTCTAACCGAGACGGATATTCTCGGACGAAATAGCTCGCTGTCAAGAGAAGCCCTATCAGACAACCGGAGGCAAGGAAAATCTGTGTGACAACAGCTGGAAAGCGCCACCCGCCTTCAAAGCAATCCAGTTTCATCCAAGAAGAGAGACACATCCAAGCGAGTAAGGCCACAACGCACGTACCCAGCACACTGAGAAAGGAACTCGAACCGTTCCAGACAGCACCATAATGGATAGCGTACGCAGCTCCGAGGGCCGCAGGAATCCACATGAGGTCGGCAACTAAGATGTACCGAGCTAACCTTCTTGTCTTGATTCTCATCGATCTTCCGATAGATTAATGCATCGCTCCTGACTGTTAACAAGTGGTCAGGTTGGAACCTGGAATCCACACATGCGAGCGGAACATCAGCCTCTCGAGGCCGTCGTCAGTGATTGCAAGGTTCCATTCTTGCAATGTCGTTTAAACGGCGACGCGGTCAGTCAGCAAAAACAGCCTGAACACGCGTGGACATCCGTTCCTTGACAGCGGTAAAGACAGCATGCGCGATACTGAGATGCAGATCTTCGATCACCTGCATGTTATTGGACGGAACAATCATACACGTGTCACACAACCCTTTCATCTCACCACCTTGAAAACCGCTCAAGCCCACCGTTATGGCACCAGAATTGCGTGCTACCTTCAAGGCTTTCAGCACATTTTTCGAATTTCCGCTGCCACTAATTGCGAACGCCACATCGTCAGAGCGAATCAAATTGGCTAGTTGCTCAGCAAAAATGTTTTCATAAGACGAATCATTTGCCCAGGCAGTGATAAGAGGCACATTGTCTGTCAATGCAATCACCTTGAATCGCTTCCCCGAGCCCCTTACGGTCCCTTTACCGAGATCGCATACAAAGTGCGAGGCCAAGGCTGCACTCCCGCCGTTGCCGAATACGAAGATCGTATGCTCTCGTTCGTAGGCCCTGCACAAAACTCCAACGATGTCGTCGATCGTACCCGTTGGCAGCTTCGCGAGGGTGTTGCCAACAAGGTTCAAGTAGGATCGAACTGCGGTCACATCATTCATATCGATTCCTTCTCCTAATCGGTGGAGATCAGTTGGGTCGTAGGCTAAAGCGCGACGTTAAATCAGGAGGTGGCTGGCCCGTTATTTGGCCTTCATTGTCTCTGACTCTGCTTCAGATCCTTCGTATCCGTGAGCATGGTTTCGTCTCCATTCCCAGGCGCTGCCGATTATTTTCTCAAGGCTGGAATCTCTTGGCTCCCATCCTAACGCGCGGCGAAGCCGATCAGGACTGGCTACAAGTACCGCTGGATCACCCTGACGCCTCGGTCCGACCTCCGACGCAACCTTCTTTCCCGCAACCTTCTCGACGGCTCTCAGCACATCGCGAACCGAATATCCAGTGCTAGTTCCGATGTTGAATGGTCCGGTGAAAGAGCCGCTTTGCAGTGCGTGCAAAGCCAAGATATGTGCCCGTGCGATATCGCGGACATGTACATAGTCGCGAACACAGGTACCATCGGGCGTTGGATAGTCGTCACCGTGAATAACGAACTTATAACTCGGATCCACGATCGATTGCAGAAGAAGCGGAATGAGGTGGGTCTCAGGCACGTGGTTTTCGCCGTGTTCCTGGCTTGCTCCTGCTGCGTTAAAATATCGCGGTGCCGCGAACCGAAAACCATATGCCCTTTGATACCATCCCAATATTCTCTCGAACATCAGCTTGGATTCGCCGTAAGCATTAATGGGGCGCGTCGGGTGTTCTTCACTTATTGGCGACGAGATAGGTTCCCCATACACCGCCGCAGTCGAGGAAAAAATCAGCTTACGTACCCCTTCTTGGAGGAGCACCTCCAAAAAGTCTATCCCTTTCCTGATATTAGTCTGGAAGTAGGACTGCGGGTCGGTCATGGACTTTCCGACTAGAGTTTCGCCAGCAAAATGCATAACGGCGCCGACCCTGTGGTCCCTTACAAGACCGCCTACGAGTCTTGTATCCCCGAAATCGCCAATTATGAATGATGCACCGGCAGGCACGGCCTCTCGATGGCCGGTTGCGAGATTATCTAAAACGACTACGGTGTGTCCCTCGCGCAGCAATTCTTCGGTGCAGACGCTGCCAACGTAGCCAGCACCTCCCGTTACCAGAATGTTCATATGATTTCTAACCAAATGTCTAAGATGGCCTCGTTCCGTCCTTTCCCTAGATCGCACCGTCTGCAAACAAGACAACAGGTATTGTTCTAAACAAAATGCCGAAATCCATGAAGAAGGTCACGTTCTCAATGTAGTAGATATCGAGACGAACACGTTCCGCATAAGGCAATTTGGAACGGCCGCTGACTTGCCATAAGCCCGTAATACCAGGTTTTACTGTCACAAATTGATCCGCAAAATCTCCATACATTTCAAGCTCACCGTCTAAGATATCTCTGGGGCCAACCCAGCTCATCTCGCCCCGTAACACATTTAAAATCTGCGGGAGCTCATCTAGACTGGTTCGTCGCAGGAGATGGCCGAAACGAGTAATTCGCGGATCGCTCTTAATCTTGTAGGTCTTTTGATATTCCTCTCGAATCTCCGGATTTGATGCGAGCAATTGCTGGAGCACCTTTTCCGCATCCGGCACCATTGTTCGAAACTTATACTTCAGAAAACTAGAGCGATTCTTGCCAAGTCGCTTAAGCTTGACTAGCACCGGACCACGTGAATCTAGTTTAATCAGAATTGCAATTAGTAGACCTACTGGAAGGAAGACCGGCAAGGACAGGAGGGTGAACATCAAATCCATCGGCCGCTTCCCGTACCGAGAATAAGTGTTTGCAATGGACTTTCGCGCCGATTCCAATTGCGATCGCGCCGCGGGTGTTTCGCTAAGATCAACCTGCATGGCTCGTTCTCAGCACCTCCATCTCAATCAACTTCTGATGGGCGTCAGACAGGTACCTTCCCACATTTCCAAGGGTCTCAACCCACGCCAGGAAATCATCCAAAATGTTCTCGAGGCTCAGTTTCGGTTTCCAGCCAAGTGTCTTAAGACTCTCGATCGATGAGACCGAATGCCGCGCATCACCAAGCCGATATACGCTCGGAACCCGTGGTTCGATTTTTTTTCCCAATCTTGCTGCTAGTTCTCGGGCATACTCTAACACTGTAGTCGGGTGACCGCTCCCTACGTTGAATGCACGTCCGACGGCTCGATCATTGTGAGTAACCAGCCAATTCGCCTCGACTACGTCCGAGACATGCACGTAATCGCGTTGTAGTAAGCCATCTTCGAATGCAATCGGAGGTTCGTTGGCTAATAAGCGCACCGTGAAGATACGCGCAATACCCGAGTATTGATTGAATAGTGATTGACGAGGTCCTTGAGTGATGGAATAGCGTAGAGCTACACATGGGACGCCAAGCATATTTGCCAACTTTAGACCGGTTATTTCCTGCGAATACTTCGACGTGCCATATGGGCTAAGTGGATTGGCATAAGCCTCTTCCAGTAACAGAGGAGTGGTTGGCATTCCACAGAGCGGACAAGCGACTTCCCACAAGCGATGCTCAAGATCGTCACGACGGCGGGGATTTGCCAGAATGCGGCCGTGTTGCGGACAGCAATATTGCCCCTCGCCGTAAACGGCCTGTGATGAGGCCACAATGACGCGTTGTACTGGCAATTTGCGCGCAGCAATAACTTCGAAGAGCAACGCAGTGCCAACCACATTGGTAGCCATAAATTGACTGTAGTCTGGCACATAGTCTTGGTAAGCAGCTTGATGAGAAACGACGTCAACGTCCTGCAACGCCCGTTCCCAGTCGTCCTTCCAACGGACGTCGCCCTTAATAAATTCAATGTCCTTCGAAACATGGCTGGGTAATCCGTCGGGATGAACCCGAGGCTGCAGGGAATCCATAACTCGCACATCCCAGCCTTCCCACAAGAACCGGTCCGCGATGTGAGAACCGATGAATCCGGCACCGCCCGTAATCAATATTCGCATAGCTGATCCGTGTGACCTTCATCCTCCGAATTATTAATCCAGCGCTCAGGACATCTCTTGCGGCGAGTCTCTATTTCAGGTGTGCTCGTTGCCAACACTTTAGGCATTCAGCATCGCTACCTGGTTTTCTTGGGGATAGGCTTGCATGCTGCAAAGACGATCAAACAAAGAAACTAAGCGTGGTCCCCAGACTTGAAGGGAGTAGGATTGCTCAATAGTGCGGCGACCCCGAGATCCCAACTGGTGTCGAAGGCGCTCTTCGCTTATTAAACGACTCAAACAATCAAACCACTCATCATTAGTACTCGCTACAAGGCCATTCTCCACATGGCGTACTATGTCGCACGTGATTCCTACAGGGGATGCGACGGTTGGAATTCCCATTGCCATGTATTGAATCGCCTTGAACGCACACTTACCCCTCGTCCATTCGGTATTCGGGAGCGGCATCACTCCGATGTCCAAAGACTCGAGATATTCCACTTCACCATCGACACGAAACGGGAATGATATGAAATCTGGCAGATCCAAGTGGCCATCCGAATAGCCAAACGCTCGAAAACAAAACTTCCCAGGATACGCTGCTGCTAATCGCCGCAACGCAGGTTGAATGTCAAATAAATGATGAAACGTCGACCGGCTACCTATCCATCCAATCGTCAACCGACCTGCCGATTTTTGACAATCCGACCTCGGAACATACACAGAGCAGTCCACGACAGTGGGAACAACACTCACCTGAGGGTTAAATTGTAGCGCGTAATCAGCTAGCAAACGATTCCCAGCAATGACATGAAAGCTTCGGCGAAGGACCTCGTTAACGCCCCTTCCGTACTTGAGTTTATACAACCAGCCATGGTTGAAGTGCGAAACATCTTCGTGTCCGGCGTACAGTGCATCATCAAAACTAAAAATAACTTTGAGGTTCTGACGTAAAACCATCTTCTCGAACAGCGGCGCAAAAAAAGGATACACTTCGCGATTGATCACAACGAGGTCAAATTTAGAGACCGTCAGTATCTTCGCGATTCGCCGGCCCGTGCAAAACAGCATGTGCAATGCCTTCCTTGCGACCTGCCCTTTCGACTGCAACGCTGAGTACAATCCGCTGGTTGAGAAGGGCCATATCCTGCATTGATAGCCTGCTTGCTCCAAATATGGGATGAATTGCTGTGCTCGGTAACGATAATCGGAGCACTCAATTGGGTGTGGAACGATGAATAAAATAGACTTCATGAGATGGTCGTTTCTCTTCAGCCGTTCATTGCCACTAATTTTCGCTGTTCCGTCGACGCTCTATGGCTCACTACTTTCGCCCAACTGGGCGGCATGTTCCTGGTTATTTCAACGTTTTCAAAAATGTTGCTTTCACGAGCACCGTGCTCTCTTACCCACTGAGCCATTTTGTTGATCCCAAGTTCTAGTGACGTTTTGTCCTGTCTACCGAAGACAGACTCGGCCTTTCGGTGATCCGAAAATGCGACTTTAACCTCATTTCGCGCGTCCAAGTGCAAGATGTCGCATTTCTTGTTCATTGCGGATGCCACAATGTTCGCCAGAGTCTCGACCGTGTAGGGTTCATCCGCACCGATGTTAAAAATTTGGTTTCTCGCCTCCGGATTTTGAACACAGTTGGCAATTGTCGGCGCAATGTCATCAATGTGAGTGAAGGCACGCATCTGAGAGCCATCACCAAATATTGTCATTGGTTCTCCCTTTAGCAATTGATTCATAAATATGCCCACCACATTGCGGTATCGGTCGGCAATATTCTGTTTCTCGCCATATACATTGTGAGGACGAAATATTACATAGTCTAACCCGAACATCTCATGACTGACCTTAAGATCCTGCTCTACTGCGAGCTTTGCGATGCCGTACGAATCCTCCGGACAGGGAATCATGGCTTCGGAAAGAGGCGTTTGCCCACTTCCATAGACTGCAATTGATGACGTGAACACAAAGCAACGAACGTTGTAATTGACGGCTGCATTGATCAGATTGACAGAGCCGACCAAGTTGTTCATGTAATTAAAACGCTTGATGAAATGACTCAGGCCTTCCGCTGCGTATGCAGCGAGGTGATATACATAATCGAAACGATACTTTTCGAAAAGCTGGTCGATTAGCTTCTCATCGAGGATCGAGCCTTGAGCGAAGATCGCTTGAGCCGGGACGTTGTCAGTGTAACCACCACTTAGGTCATCTAAGACGACGACTTCGTGATTCAAATTCAGGAGATGCTCAGCAACATGTGAGCCCATGAAACCAGCTCCGCCCGTCACCAAAGATACCGGCATTATTAATTCCTCACTTTCCGATTGATCTGGTTTACTGCTGAACCACTTGGCTGTAAGCGGCCAAACATTGTTGCAGAGGCGTACCACCCCAGCTGAAGTGTTCCCGAATACGCCTTTCAGCGCTACGTCCAAGCCTCTCTCGTAACTCAGGACTTCTGAGCAGCATTTCTAGCTTCTGGGCGAAGCCCGCTTCATCCTCAGCCGCCGCCAATATGCCGCTCTCGCCGTCGACGATATATTCCTTGTTTTGTCCCACTGCGGAGGTTATCACCGGTTTTCCCATTGCCATATAATCGATCACCCGCAAAGAACACTTAGATCGATGTACGGGATTGTCGGGGTATGGAAATGCCGTAATGTCCGAAGCCCAGATCATGCTGACAAATTGATCGTAGGGCAAACGTGGAAAAAACAAGACCTTGACGGCTGGCTGGCTGGCATAGAAATCTTTGACCTTGGGTAGGTCAGGTCCATCCCCGACGAACACAATGCTGGCATTGTTCCGCTCGGCTACAGGAGTAGCGGTGCGGCAGAACAGCATGATGTCATCGCCTGGTTCAAAGTGGCCGTTGTAGAAAATCACCAAGCCCTCTGGGAGACCAAATTCCTTTCTTACTTCATCCTGTCGCCTAGAACGAGCAGCATCGTGGGCTTTCAGGCCCCCGGCCGATGTACCACAGTTGGGCACGTAGTAAACTCCGGCACGGTCCTTTCGGACTTCATGGACCCGATCCAAGAGACTACGACTCGCGACTGTGACTGCGGGAGTAGACCGCATCATCCAGCGCTCGTGACGATCAATGTATTCCTTCACGACCCAGGGATAAGACAAAATATCATTCCACCCGCCCCAGCCCTCCCAATCATCACAGTCCAGAACAATGTTCCGCATGCCTTTCATTCGTAAGTAGAGACCAGCAGCCGCCGCGAAACCCTTTGGCTTAAAGATATGAACTATGTCAGGATTGTACTGATCGAGAGCATGGAACAAACGAATCAATAAACCAGGATAGCTGATCCGACTTGCATTCACCTTTAGCCCTTTAATCCGGACACCTTCCTCAACCCACTCCTTATCCGACTCCTTCAAATTGTCATAAGGAGTCACGAGAATTGTTACCTCGTGCCCTCGACGCACCAATTCTTCGGCTAGGGGGAACGCTCTCCCCTGGATAGTTCCTTTGGGTCTAAACCCGAACCCCCCAACAAACGCAATTTTCATAACCGAATGAAATCCTCCGTCTGGCAGGCTTCCTGCCCAGCTGCGAAACCACGTCTTTCGGAATCGTGCGCCGATCGTTCCGCTTTGGGAAGCGCTAATTAGTCGGGCAAAAGCGGGACGTACTTTCGCCGACCGCGGACGATCTCCAAATTCTCACACCCTCAAAAAACGCATGCTCATGCAAAAGGAACCTGGAAAAATTGATTTTCCGGGTAATCAGATTCAGCGCCAAGTAGATCTGGTATGCGGGAAGAAAAAACAGACAGCGCCAGACTCCGAGATGCTTAAGCATGTAAATGATATGCCCCCGGGTGTTATACCTTGCACTCACATCCGAACCAATACCACCGGTTGAGCTACTGGCCTTGTGAAAAAGCTTGGCTGATGGCAGATAGAAAAGAACCAAGCCTGCCCGCATGGCTCGGAAACAAAAGTCAGCATCATCCATGCCAAGGAAGAAGCGACCGTCTAGCAGTCCAATTCTCTCAAAGACCTCACGTCGGATCAACAAACAACAAGCAGGTCCATGCTCGACGCGACGCGGCACATCGAATTGACCTCGATCAATTTCGAATACACCGTAATGCGCAGGGGCATATCCTCTCCATGGTCTAAAGGTACCGCCGGCGCTCCAAATCATCTCTCGATCATCGAAAAATAGAATCTTCGGAACGATCATGTCGCATGAGTATCTCTTAAGCCCAGTGATCAGCTCTTCCAGTAACGACGGCTCAAATTCAATGTCATTGTTCATCAACAATATGAAGCTGCAGCCATCGATTAGGGCCTCGCGAACTCCTCGGTTTACGCCCTCCGCCCAACCGACATTCTCTTGATTCTGGAAAAGCCTAATGCGAGAGTCTTGAAACTGAGCTATTCGTTCTGGCGTCTGATCGGAGGAGGAGTTGTCAGTGAGGTACAGGACAAAGTCAGAGTAAGCTTGCTGCAGCAGGCTATTCATGAAGCCGTCGATAACGTAACTCGCGTTATAAGTTACAGTCACGACCCCGATTCGATTCGCTCGACTCAAAACTAAATGCCTCCTAGGCTTGCAGTTGGCAGATGAAAAGGCACTCGCAAGCATTACATGACAGACCCTGTCTTGCGTTCTCACTTGCCCAGCAGAAAGCTACTTGCTCTTCGCCGCCGTGATCTCAATCATGTCGCCGAGGTGGGCAAGGTCGGCCATATTAACGATCCACTGACTCACGAAGCGCAGCAGTTGATTGTTAACGACTATTCCGTCCATCGATTTTTTCTGCTTATTGCGATTCAGCCAAATCTGAAGGCTACCAACCAATCCGAAGTAGTCTGAATTGAAGGTCACCCTTTCGACGATAAACCCGTGCATAGACAAGAGCTGTGACAGCGTCCGAACAGAATAACTGAAGGGATGAACGGGTGCCGCCAAATGCCACCAATACTCTTGGAAGACGCGTGCCGCAAAACTGTCTACATTGGGTACGGCGATCATCAACTTGCCATGGCGATTCAGGATCCGATAAATCTCATCCAAAGTCTCATGGGGAGAGCTTATGTGCTCGAAGGAATGGTTGGATCGAACGTAGTCGAAGAAGTCCGATTCAAACTTCGCTTCCTGCAATGTGCCCCGAAATATTCGAAGTCCGCGAGACTGGCCCAAACGCGCAGCAGCATCACTGATTTCGACGCCCCAGCAGTTCCAGCCCTGTTGGCTCATTGTCTGTGCAAACCATCCGCTCCCACAACCTATGTCCAGGAATGAGCCTGGAGAAGCAAAATGAGGGTCTTTCGTAGAGTTTCTATACCCCAGAATTGCCTTAACGACCTGTTTCAGGGGTTGGGTGTTGAAATGATCCTGATACGCATAGTAGTCGGTAGGGTAGAGTGAGGCTAAGGTCTGCTCTGAGTACATCGGATTCAGAAAGACCAATGAGCAAGCTACACATCTTACGAAACGGTGCGAACCCGAGATTCCATAGTGTGGATCAACCGCAGTGAAGTGATCCTGCAGATGAGCAGACGCGCATAAGGGACAATTCGTGAGCAGAGCGGAAGTTTCTTGCTTATTCCCGGAGACCTTCTCATATACTTGCAACGCGGCTTCTCTCATCATTCCTGTTACAGATCCGACCAGCGCGTAAAGGGATCTAGACCTTACAAATCAAACCTTGCCCAGTGGGAAGCGACAAAATATTAAAGTTGAGCTCTCGACACAACGCATCGAAGGCATTCTTTTGGCGGCGATACGATTCTGAAAACGCATAGTCGTCGAGAAGAACGATGGCACCGGGCACGAGTTTCGTCCAGAAGTACCGCATGGCCGCGATTTCCGGTTCTGCACAATTCATATCCAGCGAGAGATAGCAAACTCGATCTGCCTTTACCTGGTTGAGTGTTTCTGGAATGGAACCGCGAATGATGTTGACATTCCGAAAGTCAGCGAAAGTTCTGACTACCGCTTCATAGCACTCCTCGTATCCGTTACGATTGGCAACTGCTGCGAGGTGACGTAAATGCTTGGGGAATCCGCAATAGGTGTCGAGCAAGAAGAATGTCTTGTCAATGTTCTTGAATCCGACATAGTCCATAACTGACAGAGACATTCCTCCCCGATTGACTCCACATTCGACGAAATCTCCGTCAAGACTTAGGGCTCGCTCGGCAGCCCAACACGCAACGTAAACGCGCCAGCGGAGGTCTGTACTGTCCCACGAGCCAGTCGCTTTACCCCGGTTGTAAGAAACTTGGAATCGCGGGTCCCTGCAAAAATCCGCCACATGCGCTGTCATTAATCCATCTTCTAAGTATGTCCGATTTCGGAAAACAGCCAGTGCATCGCGCCAAGAACGAAGACGTGGAAACGTCATATCTTTGCGGAAAAAGCCTCCCCCGAATAGCGCTTGCTAGAAATCGACTTCTAGATCGTCGCCCGGCGATGGAGTCACCAGGATAAACGGAGTACACTTTCCAATCTTCGACGCTCGGATCCGACCAGACCGAAGTTCCAGAGGAGAACCACGGTTGCGACCATTGCAACTGCCGACAACAATGCTATGTAAGCAAACGATAACGGAGGGCTCACGTAGTAAACGAGATATAGGAAAGCAAACGGAATCGCGCACATTAATGGACGCAACAAACCTTCCTTTATTAAAGCCGCACGATGAACCGCGATCGCCGATGTTCTCGGCATGTTGTAGAACACATGAAATCCGATGCTGACAAACGAACCGATCAGGGTTCCGATGGCAACGCCAATGGCTCCGACCAGCCATGCCCCAAGCACGCTGACTAACAGATTGGTAACGCCTTCCGCAAGCGGAGAGAAAATGACCTTCTTCTGTTGTCCCGTTCCCATCAGCAGAGTGGCGTAGGGCAGGCCCGTGAGGCGTACGACATTCGCCACAACAAGAACCTGCATGAAAAGCAGGCTATGGAGCGCGTATTCGCGACCGACCCAAACCCGTAAGATTAATTTGCCGGCTAGAATCAGCGGGAGAGCCATCGCCATCAGAATCAGCGTTCCATACCTCGTCGAGGAAATCAGTAACGAGCCGAGTTTTTGAGCGTCACCTCGGGCAGCTAAGACGGCCGAGGCGGGGAGTAAGGCCGCAAATATGGCGCTTTGTGCTTGCACCACGAAGTTGGTTAGCGTGGCTGCGACAGCGTAGAAGGCAGTCGCAGCGTAATCAAAAACACCGACAATGCTCAAGTCCAAGCCGCTTATCATCAGCATTCCCGCAAACCATACCACTAGCGCCGCTGAATAGCTGCCAATCTCTTTGACATATGCCTTCGAAACCAGTGCGAGTCGAATTTTCACCTGCGAAGACCAGACACGCCATGCAATGTAAGTACTGCAATAAGCAAGAATGTTTGCAGCCGCAACTGCCGCGCCCATGGCAGCCAATCCACGGTGGTGTAAAACCACACCCACGGTAAAGGCAGCAGTGGCGAAACGATTCAGCAAAATAAGGCAAGCAGGTATCTCGTTTCGCTGCTGTCCAATGAAAAGAGAGTGGATCACTGAGACGGGAAGCCCTAGTGCAAACGAGCCCCCCATCAGCAACAAGGCAATTCTTGCTTGCCCGGATAACGCGACCGGCATGGCCTTGAAGACGTGTGGCAATTGCCAAGCCAAGACGAACGTAAGCAAACATGCAAAAGCTGCAGCTCCCGCAAGCAAAAAATACGCGGTGCTGACGATTCCATCCCGCAACTCGGAGTCACCCAACTCGTCGGCATGAGCAACGAACCGCGCAACTGCCGTTTGAATACCGAAGTCGAGAAACCCAACGTACAGTGTGATCTGCAGCAAAAGCGCCCACGCACTATAGGTGGCGGTCGGGAGCAGTCGAACTAAGAAAGGGGGCAGTAAGAGCGCCAAAATACCAGATCCAGCCAGACGAACGAGATTGGCGGATGCATTTTTCAACACCGTTCGTTCTAGACTTCGATTTGAGCGTGTCATGCGCTAGGCTTGACGGGATAGGATTCCGACGCGGGTGGGATTTGTAATAAGGCGGCGCACGGACTCGCCCAGACCAACGAGTAACCACAAAACATATCCGGCATGGGGTCCGAACAGAGTCGAATCGTCGGCGAACGAGGCCAGCATTGCGGTCGTAATCGCGAAGGCCAATGCCATGGCGACGGGCCCCCACTCAGAATTTGTCCTCAGCCGTAGGTTGCTTCGAATGCTGCCAACCAACACCCTGAGCATCGATACAGTTCCAATTATGCCGGAAATCGCCAACATATAAAGGTATGCTTCGTGAGGAGTACTCCCACTGGGCCCCCACGCCGAGTGAACGTATTCGTGGGAGTATTCCAGCAACTGATAGCTGCCTACGCCAACTCCGATCCAGGGGTGGGACCACCAAGTTTGGAGGGCGAAGACAGAACTATCCAACCGTCCCATGATGTCGAATGCCAATCCAGCGTTCCCGCTCGCTAGTGCCTTCGCCAAAAAGAAATCTCGCAATGGTCCGAACACGAGAATCGCGGTTATTAACGAGAAAACAATTGCTCCAGCGATAAGGAACTGCCAGCGCCGTTTTCTGTCCATCAACAGCACGAAGAACGCCGTGGTAGCTATTAATGCGAGCCAAGATGCAAATGTGAACGTTAACAACAGTCCTGCCAGGATCGCCAGGGCTGCGAGGAGCCATCTAGAATTCAAACGACCACGGCTTTCAACCAGCCAAAGAACAATTGCCGGCGGCAAGCAAAGGTTGAAGTAGTGGCCAAGCTCCATCTCCGAAGTCAGCGTCGAAATGATCCGGCTGCGCCACAACCAAAAAACTTCGCGTCCGGGAGCGAGTCCCGTATCGAGTCTTGGATTGATGATCCAAAATAGCGCTCCAAAGTCTTGTATTGCCCACTGATAGAAGCCATAACAAGCCACTAAGAAAGTCGAAACGGTTAAGACGCGGAACACTTGGAATAGCTTTTCCCGGCTATCTACAAGGTTTAATACCAGATAGCACAAACCCAAATTGGATCCTATTCGGACCGATTCTTTAATCGTTAGGGGAACATTGTTGGATCGGAAAACTGACAAGATGAGGATTCCGCCCCAAACAGCCAACCACTTGTTGTAACGGCTCGTATTGAAAGGGAGCTTGTTGTTTGCAAGGTGAATAATAAACGGGATCCAAAGAAAGACCTTCAAAAGCTCTGCCGCAATCGGCACTGAACCAACGGTAAATACAAAATTGAACGGGATTAGAAAGACCATGAATAGCAAAAGCTCATATGGACGGGAACTGAAGTAGAGAGCCGCCGGGACCCCTATCAGAGCTACTAGAACCAGTGGCGTATAAAACAGCGAAGCCGTGAGGGCTGCCCCAAAGAGAGCAATCGTAAGGGGCAACACATTGCTCTTCCACGCAGCCAGATTAACACTCATCAGCGACCGTAAAAATCGTTCGGCAGATTAGGTTTGTGAGCTGGGAATCACGGCGAAGGCAAGACTACCGTTCGGAACCCGGTAGACTTGAAAATGAGAATTGGAAAATTGATGCAGCCAGGCGGAAACCCCATTTACACCCGATCGCCCATAATCATGCCAAGCAATAACGCTCCCGTGATGACAGCACTCAAGAGCTTTGAAGGTATCATTCCGAACGTATTCCGAAGAATGTGCTCCATCAATGAAGAAAAAGTCCACCTTCGAATGATATGGACTAAAGTCGAACGTGGCACTGTCGCCAAAAAGACGGACAATCCGTTTTGCTTCCGCTCTGCTCCCGAAGAAATCGTTGTTATGATCCTCCACCAGTTGATCATCAACTACGGTGGTACGCAAGACTCCGCGAGAGTTCGGCGGCAGGTCGAGAGTATAAACCGTTGCTTCCGGCGAGTTCGCCGCAAAGTGTAAGGCCGTATAACCATGGAGAGTTCCGATTTCGAAGATTGTCTTCGGTCTTAACAATCGGGTAATGAGACAGAGGCTGACAATATCTTCTGCGGAGCAAGATAGTTCATTGATCCAGAATTCTTGGCAGTCAAGAAAAAGCGTAATGTCACTTTTACTGTTGTGCGGCAGAATGTCGCGTATGTTCTTTTGGGGCAAGCCATGGCGGAAGAACGAATCGTAGACAAACAAGCTCTGCGTAGAAAATCGCACAAGTTGCCTAGGATTAGAAAGCTTGGACAAGGAGCGCAAATTGCTTCCCAATACGACATTTCGCAATGCGATAAAGCCGGTGCGAACGGCTTCCTGGACTCTCATTGGCTGGATTTCCCCGATATCTCGTTCTTCTCTCCTCGCCAAAAGCAATGCACTACATCCAGTGCACCGTCGCCATTCTCTCTGGCCATCTGCATCCGCGCTCTCAGGTGAACGCAGATCTCAGTTATGAATTGCTTTTCCGGGGAGTTAGAGTCCACCTCGCGCCACGCCGCCCCGCCGACAATCCCAACACCAGCCAAAAGGAAGGCCAGCAGAGTTCCCAGAGATACGAGCAGCAGGCGTGGAGGAAATGAGATCTTCTCAGGCACATTGGCAGGGTCCATCACTTTAGCCGTCGGAATCTCCTTCGCCTCTTGCACCTTGGCAAGCTCCCATTGCTGAGTGAGAAGCTCGTAAACGGTCTCCTGCACCTTTGATTCCCGGTATAGATCTAACCAGTGCACTCCTACCAGGGGAAGTTGCTTGATAGAAGGATAGAGATCGGTCGCAGTGGAATCCGGGCCCGCGGCTGGATTTTCAGTGTCTGCGGTACCACCCATTTTCCGTAGCTGGCTCTTAAGTTCATTTACTCGCGCTTGCACGGAGCGAACCCGGACGTTGTTCGGAGTGTAAATTTGCTCAAGAGAGTCTAACTGCGATTGCGCCGCAATGAGTTCACCCTGGAGTTGGGCAGCAGCCTCGACCATCGCTTTGGCTTGGTATGGCATGTCCAGCACTGTGTTATTGCTTTCGTATTCGCTGAATTCCTTATCAATACGACTAAGATCTTGTTTCACCGTCTGCAGTCGTTGCTCGATAAAAATTCTTTCCCTTCGCGCAGAAGATGTTGAGACTTCAGAAAGCAAGCCGTTGAGTTCATCTACGTAGGCTTGGGCCATTTGCTGCGCACGGCGCGGATCCCGGTCAGTAACGGTAATCGCCAACGTGTCGCTTTTCCTGTCTACTACTACGTCGGTGTGTTTTGCTAAGTCCTTGCGCGCATCCTGATAATAGCGGTCTCTGTATTCCTTCCTTAGGTCAAACCGGTCGATCAGGCGATCCTCAACGGTCCGGCTCCCTAGCATATCAGTGAACAGTGAAGTCGAATTCTTTAGACCCAGCAAGTCACCAGCAGCTCCCGACAAGCTCTCCCCTAAACCTCCCATTGATCCCAAGCTGTTCTTCGCTGCCATCATCGCCGTCATCGCGAGACCCGAGCTCGACTGCTGATCTGGCGGCATGAGCTTCACGGTGGAGGCGTAACGAACAGGTAAAACAAACGCAACCACTGTAGAAAAGATAAGGCCATACAAAATAACTCGGCCTAAGAAACGACGTTCCCCCCAGAGCAGGCGAAGCCAGACAAGATGCCGAGGTTCAAATGCATTCGCCCCCGTTCCTCTTCCATAGCCATTGCCTCCGGACTCAAATTCGGTGGTCCTGTCAATAACTGGGATGATATCTGGTTTTGTTGGGTTCAAGTTCGATTCCTTGAGCTTCGATTGCGGGTCTTAGATACGATATCCCAAAATCATTGAAGGTGAGCAAGTTTGACTCAGTGGCGAATCCCCCAGCGAGGGTAGAATTTCAACTGCACCGAGGCTGTTACATTGTCTTGTCGAGCAGTGTCCAGCAGAGGAAACCTCCACTGTTCGTACTGCAGGACTGTCCCGACTGCAACCTGTGGCGTCGCCATAAAATCAAATTGCGCTGAATAGTCAGCCAGGCGTCCCCCTTCCAAGAGATCGTGGTTCACCTCTTGCAAGCGGTAACCCAACTGAAGCTTGTTGCTCGGAGAGAACCAATAGGTAAGCCACGCCTGTGCGCCACGCCCCATGCGTCCAATCCAACTCGCCAGAAGATCTCCATCGTTCGTATATCCGGACCGGTAACGTCGAAGATCGTAATAAACAAAGCCCGGAAAAAACTGATTATGCACAGGTTCATTCAGACCCTCAGCGCGCAGTTCCAGTTTCGGAATTTTAGGAATTTGTGGCAGATAGAATCCTGGATTCACTGTCGCGCGCGTTGAACCGATGGGAGAAACCTCGTCAACTACAAGCGAATCACCATAGACAGTGAGCCAGTTTCGGATCCCAGGCACGCGATAGCTAAAGTCCGCTGCCGAAATACGTTTGCCGGGATCGCCAATCGCTGTGTTGGAGTGAACGTAGTATGTACGAAAGAAGTTACCAAACGTAACAGGCAGACCTGGCCCACCAAACATTGCGGTAATGCCCATTCCAAATTCGAAGTTTGGCGTGGGCTGAAAACTAATCTTATCGCCGTGGATGAAAGGCTGCGGATTGATATTCGGCCCAACTACGTTGGGGAACCCAGGGTTCATCTGGGGACAAGTATCGCACTCTTCCCAGCGTTGGCCAGACAGTTGCCCGATGAAGAATTCGGTTCGGAAAGGACCCAATATACGCGATAGCCCAGGTATTTCGTTGGGTACAACAGTATCGATCTTGAATGCCGGGAAAGGCGCGGCATTGTTACTCATCAAGAGAGAGCCGGCCTCACCCGGACCGAGCCACTGGCTTTGTTCTCCAAAAGAGAACTGGATGTTGTTTACGTTGAGAAGAACAGCGGTGTTGAGAAGCTGAAATTGGTCGGTTTGCGGCCTGCCATTCGGGAATGGCGGCGTAAAATTCGCGCTCGAGATAGCGTCCAGCACGGCTGCTGGCTGGGATGGCATCGCTGGCGCATGTTGGTACTCTCCTTGAAAGGAAAATGCTACGGGTCCGGCTTCAGCATCAGCCACAACACCCGTGACATTGTTGTAGCCCGTCCAGTATGGCCGACCGTAGTCGTTGATGATGGTTTGTCCGAAGTTGAATCCATCTGCTAGCGGAGTTCCGGATATTCCCATAGAGCGGGTATATACAGATTCAACCCTCGCTCCTTCGTTTGCTGCTCCATCGAGTCTGGCGGCTTCTTGCGCGAACTCCTGTGTCAACTTCATATATAGCTTGCCCGCTTCACCTTCTTCGATTCCGTCGTCTGGGAACTTGTCCTGCGCTTCTGTGAGAGTGCGCGCACATTGCATGCGAGTCCAAGGACGCATGCCTAGAATTGGCGATTTCAGATAGCCCAATGCAATCAGGCGCTGCATTGCCGGGTAGATCCAGCTATCCAACTCAACGTATGGAGAAGCCATGTAGTCGGGGTTCCTCGGCTTCTCGCCTGTGCTCTCATCCATCGAACTGCCCCAACCCGAACCACCCAATTCAGGATCATGATGGGCTCGGTACACCTGACGTCCGAAGACCCACCCCAGGGCTCCACCTACAATTACGTCCGAAGGAAAATGCTGTTTCGCAGTTACACGGGTCGCGCTGATGGTAGTGGCCAATCCATAAGCCGCCATCTGCGTAAACCATCCCGGATATTCATGCGCAAACACACTCGCGATCGACCAGGCAATAGCAGAATGCTCCGATGGGAACGATGCGCCACCGGTGAAGAAATGACCGTTCCCGTCATCTTGGTAAGGGCGTGGCCTCTGCGTAATTTCCTTGAACAAATAAGCCACTGCGGTGGCGTTAATTGCGGCCTCGCCACTCAGAAGTCCCGACTCCTGCATGTGTTCGTCATGCGTGATGTGGCCGAGGAGAAAGGCAGATCCACCTAAACCAATCAACGAGTATGTCCCGTAATCTGAAATGTGCAGGCTGGTTTGCATGTGGGCTGGATTCACTTGCCTTCCCCACCAGCTATCGCTGGCCATGAAAGCCGCAGTCACGCCAGTGAACGGAGCGATCCACTTGAGATCCTTGACACGGAAGCGCGTGGGCGATGTCCAGAATTGCTTTTGGTCGCCAGCAAGGTGCTTGAGAAAGGGCGACACCAATCGATTTTCAGGATCTTCGCCCGGAAGCAGCGTGAAATCAGGTGGCTGATCCTTATCAACCGCCGAACTCTTGTGCCAGGCATTACTCGACGTCTGGCCTGCTGCATTCCCCGTCGTCGTATTCCCTTGATTCTGTGCCATGCCGGCCACAACGAGCACCAAGAAAACTCCCGCGACCCTCGAAGCTGTATCCCAAAAATGAAGCAACCGTCGATCCAGCTTCAGAAGGTGTGGATACTAGCTGCAGCGATCGCCAGTGCCGAGCCGATCTGCGCAGCCGCCATCGTGTTCTGGAACTTGTGATTGATCGAGAAGGTCTTCTCCGGCACCACCACCATATCCCCAGGTTGGAGTTCGGCCTTTTCGACACCTCCACTGAAAAATCCACCGGGACCACCAGCGACCGAACCATCAGCTCGAACTACGAAGACGGCCTTCTTGTTGGCCATCTCCGTCGGACCGCCAGCCTGCCGGAGATACCACTCCGTGTTGTGGCCAGGCTTGAAGGTTATCGCCGTGGGGTTGTAAACCGAACCATCCACGATCACAATATTTGGCTTTTTGGGAATGTAGATTTGATCTCCCGCACGAACCTGAATATCAACGGGGGTGTTGGCCCAATGTTTCATGTTGGACGAAATATGGACAACGAGCCTGCCGACCGGGGGAAGACTCTCCAGCTTTTGCAGCGTCGTTTGATATTGCAATATCGCTGCCTGCTTCACATCTTCCTGATCTCCACCAGGTGCAGATTTAATATCGGCTTCCTCCGCCTTAACGCGATTGATCAACTCGGCTCGATTCTGCTCCTGCAACTTTTGAACTTGTTCGCGCTGGAAAACCGCGCCGTACGGATATGCATCGCTGCGGAACCCGCCAGCGCGCTCGATGATCGAACTCAGCCGCTCGCCTTCCTGAATGCCATAAGTTCCTGGATGCATGACCTCGCCATCAACCTTGATCGTTGCTCCAAGGTCGTTCCATCCGGCCAACTGGCGAATGGTCAGCACATCCCCGTCATGCAAGCGAACATCGGTGTCGGGCGTTCCTGCCAAGGCCTCCGCAATTTGCACGGTCGTGTGATCGCTCACTACCTTGCTGCCGTCCTGAACCATGTAACTGGTAAGATCGGCCTCTTTCGTGTATGCGCTACGCTTGAGTCCGCCGGCAAAGCGCACAAGATCGGCCGCGGTCATGTCATGTCCCAGGGGATATTTTCCGGGACGTCCCACCTCGCCTTCGACCGTGACCATCGCAGGATCAACTTTGTCGAGATTTCGGTGCACGATGATGCGGTCTTTGGATTCGAGCAAGATGTCGTCTTTGGGATCGCCATCGAGGGCCTTATTCAGGTCGACGCTCATGACCTGCAGTCTGCCGTCTTGTGTTTTGCGGAAGACTTGCACGTCAGTCAGGCTCGCGTCCGCAGTCACATTGCCTGCCAGGTAGATCGCATCCCGCAAGTGCGCAACGCCGTTAGTTACGTGATCGCCAGGGTCTCGGACCTCGCCCGTGACCGTAACGATTGGCGGATCTTCAAAGTCGTACTTTCCGAATATGCGCACCGTATCAAACGGCTGCAAAACCAAGTCTTGATCTTTTCCGCCAAGAGCATCGTCGAGATTGAAGGCCAGAACTTCGGGCGTGTTGTCAGGGCTCTTCAGGCGAATAATCTCGGCGTGCTGCTTGTACGGCTCCGGCAAAATGTCTTTATAGGATGCGACCAGATCGGTAACTTTCATCCCCTGGTGATAAGCAAATTTGCCCGGATGAAAAACGTAGCCGTCGAGGTAAACCGTTTTGTCGGCGTAAGGCACGATCGGCGAGATTTGAATCTTGTCGCCGTCATGGATCTGAAAATCCTGCAGAGCCTTGGTCACGTCAGCCGCATTGTTATTTTCAGGGATGTCGATGCCAAGCATGGTTTTTTGCACGTGCGCATCGGTCCGCTCAACATCAACGTGACGAAGAGTGCCGGTGGGGAGAACGCCACCCGCAACTTCCAGCACCTGAGCCAAACTCTTTTCGCCATTCAACTCATAAATCGCAGGGCGACGAACCATGCCCTCAACCGTAACCTCCGGACCCAGCGGAGGAACCTTGACCGTGTCGCCAGACTCCATTCTCTGCATGCCACCGTCGACGCCATTCAGCAGCAAATCGTAAACGTCAATTTTCTGTACCAGCTGGTTTCCGCGATAGTGCTCAAGGATGCGAAGGCTTCCGCCTGGCGTTGGGCCGCCGGCCTCAATCACGGCATTGAGCGGAGTAGAAAGCGAGCTCACGTCGTACGCACCGGGCGCGCGGACATCCCCGACCACATAAATGCGAACCGAACGAAGTCGGGCGAGCGAAATATCGGCTTGAACATCGCGGTATTCGGTGCGCAAAGAAGTTTGGACTATCTGCTGCACTTCGCCAAGGCTCTTGCCTGCAACCTCAACTCCACCCACTTCCGGCAGAGCTACTCGCCCTTCGCGATCCACGACTCGGCGCAATCTCTGAGAAACACCCCCAAAGAGAACGATATTGAGACCGTCTCCTGGCCCAAGGACGTAATCGGGACCCACCGGCATGTCAATCGGCAACGAATTCAGGTTTCCGCTTCCTGATTGAAAAATCTGCATGCCAAAGCGCGTCAACTTCGGGTTAGTCCGCGGATACTGCGCGTAAAGGTCGTACAACGATGGAACATCGGCGTAAGGATTGGGGCGGTGATGCAGAGCCGGCTGCTTCTGCTCGACTCGCGGGAAACGCCGATATCCCGGGTACGAATATGGCGAGCGAGTGTTGAGATTGGCTTGCTGAGAAAATTGCGAGCCGCCGGTTAATCCAGAATAGTCTTGCCCCAGACCGAAGCTGCCTAAGGAACCAATATCTGAACCCATGTCGAAGCCCGGCATTCCAATTCCGCCGCCAGCCAGGCTTCCCATGCTTCCCATACCTCCGCCCATGCTGCCCATGCCGAGGCCTCTGCCTGTTGCAGAACCGTCAACCTCGTCTGAGCTTCCGGCGCCTAAACCACCGCCGCTGGATAATTGCGTTGCAAGCAACGAGGGCATTTGATCCGGGCTGATGCGAGGCATGCTCGTGCCTCCCCCGCCGAAACCATCATCGAAGTCTTCTTGGGTCTGCGACTGTAGCAAAGATCGTTCCTGATCTTCAAAAGAAGGAATCGCCGGAAGTTGTTGCGGAGATTGTTGCTCAGGAGCGGCGGTGCCGTTCTTGCTATTCGGTAGCAGATTACGATCTAAGTCCCGTTCATGACGTAGCCAATAGCGATCTTCGTCGTTCTCCGCGTTCTTTACATCTGGCGTACCAGTTTGCTGAAGCTCGCTAGGATCTGGCAACCGTGTGCGTCCCATTGCATAATCACGTTCCAGTTCTTCCTTCGTTGGCTTCGCACGAATGTAGTAACGATCTTCGATTACTTGAGTGAACAACACACGGGTGTTGACATCTTCGCGGACGAGACGAAAGATTGCGTCGTCGGTCAAGTCGGAAGGGTCGAGTAGGCGGCCCTGGTTGTACGCTGTCCTTACCAATAGCTTCTTGCATTCGAGAGATAGCCCGGGCTCTTTCATCAGCAGTTCAATGATTTTGTCGGGGGACAAGGAAACCAGGCGATTCGCTTCCTGCTCCGCAGATGACTGATCTACCGGCACGGCTTTCGTCCGGTCATACGACTGCCGGTTAATCGTGGCTCCCTGGTATGGCACCTGTTGGGCGAAACCCGCGCCACAAAATGCAGCCAATAACACCAACCACCCAAAAAGAGTTCTACAGTTAAGAAAGTGATAGTCGCCCGTATTCATAACCCCTCGTTGCGCGCCGGTGCGCACGTACAGAATTCGTGTCCCATCGATCGTTGTGAAGTGGTGCAATCGCATTCAATGTTTCCTCGGCTAGATACAGCTCCGCCCTCTCAGTCCCATGACCGGTTTTTTCTAAGTCCCTTGAATCTTTTTGCGTTACCCTATTAAGGAGCGCTTAAGGATCACCACAATCCCGGCTGCCCCTTTTCCAAAACCCTTGCCCGCGCCCGAAGTCGCGGGAAAACTGACGTGCCCGTCCCGAGGCACTCTACTGTTGCGCTCCACTGCATGCTCCCCGACCGCAACTGAAATTCATCTGACGCTTAAGTGGCCACCAACTCCGGCTTGCTGCGCAGCAAGCTGAGAATCCCCTGCTCGGAGGTTTCCACAGGATGAGAACGAATATCGACGAATGCCCAGTAGAAAAGGCTGCGGTTCTGCTCCGGAGCCACCGCAAGGATCTTCATTTGCGGATAACGCCCCAATAGAAAACCACTTAGACCGGGCCGAACTTCCCGTTCGTCGAGCGCGATGATCAAGTAATCCGGACGCGTGCGCTCCACAAGCTCGGTGATTTCAGCTTCGTTCTCGGTGACGCCGACAACTTCGATATCCGGCTGATCCGCAACCGTAGCGAGGATCAGATCCTTCATCAAACGCGGCCGGTTTGCGACTAGAACTCTGACCTTTGGCACAAGTTTCTCCGTGCTGCGCAGTTTCTCCCGTTACGTCTAGAAAAGTAAGGTTCAAATGCGATTCTGGGAATCTTGGCCGGCAGTACCAAGAAGTTTATGTTTTGTGCAGCGCAAAACGCATCTATGAGAGGATCCCGGTACCAAATAAGTACCCATCAGCACAAACGACCTTGGATAGGGTCAAGCCACTACTCCGGGCATACGGCAAATCTCGACGGCGCCCAAACGATCGCTCGCCCCAAGTTTCCGCAACATGCGATGGATGCGGTTTTTTACCGTTTGCTCTGAAAGGTTGAGTTGAGATGCGATTTCTTTGTTGGTCAGGCCACGGCTGATCAGTTGCACCAACTGTTGCTCGCGACGAGTCAGGCCTAAGTTGTTTTTTATGACAAAGCTGGCCCGAGATTGAATATTGGGTTTGGCAAGTTCTTCGAATAAAACGCGACACAAAGAAGGCGGGCAAACAGCTTCATCGTTTGCGACCGAACGTACGGCGGCAGCCACTTCCATGGCCGAGGCATCTTTCAGTACGTAGCCTACGACACCGTCTCGTATGGAGCGCAGGAAACTCTCCGGATTGCCGTCCATTCCAATCATGATGACTTTCAAGCCGGGAACGGCTTTGCGAACCTCTGCCACCAAGTGGAGTTCAGACAAAGCAAATGCCGAAGAATCACAAAGAAGGACGTCGGGAGCGGCTTCGGTAATCTGTCCGACAATGTCGGAAGCAATAGCAGCCGCAGCGGCCACGCGCATGTCAGTTTTCTTATTGAGAATGCGCGCTAATGCTTCCCGAAGGAGCCGATTTTCCGCGAGAATAAAAACTTGTACTATCTCGTTTTCGACTGACATAGGGATTCTTCACCCTTCGCATGCGCCCCCTCACGCGATAGTTACCTTACAACCTGTTAAATAGCTGGAAATTTCCTAACAAATATATATGGTTTCAACCAAAAATGCGAGGAAGAGTAGTACATATCTTGGCAATATCGGTTCGCGTAGGGATGCCTACAAAGGCTACAGGATTTTCCCTGCAAGGCGGTCTCGCTTTTAACCGCTGACCTCGACAATTCGCTAGGATACAATGCCTGCAGAAGCTCGGGGTTAGCTGATTCGCGATTGGGCAAATTGACGTGACTATCTTTCTGCTTTTCTTGCTCGCGTGCGCGTGGGTTTACTCGCTGCTCGCGATCATTGCGGGTTTGCGCTACGCAGCCTTATCGCCGCCGGCGATGCTCGTCCCGCCAGCGATCAGCATCCTCAAGCCGCTAGCCGGAGCTGAACCCGCCCTCGAAAGCAATCTGCGAACTTTTTTCGAACAGGACTACCCGGTGTTTGAACTGCTCTTTGCGGTCGAAGATCCGGACGATACCGCCGTCCCGATAGTAGAGAAACTCAGAAGCGAATATCCCCAAGTTCCCTCGCGGCTGCTCATCACCGGCGATCCCACCTACTGCAACGCAAAAGTCTTCAGCCTGGAGCAAATGCTTGCCGCCGCTGACAACGACTTAGTAGTGATGAGCGACAGCGATACGCGCGTGGGACCTAACCTACTAGCGACAGTAGGAGCAGAATTTCAAGATTCGTCGTTAGGCCTGGAAACGTGCCCCTATCGCGCTGTACCGGCAGCAACGCTGTGGTCGCGCATGGAAGCCACCGGCTTGAATACAGACTTCATGGCGGGCATTCTTGTGGCCCGAATGGTCGAGGGAATGCGGTTTGCGGTTGGGCCCACCATCGTGGCGCGCCGCTCGGTGTTGCAGTCTATCGGTGGATTCCCGCGGCTCAAAGATTACCTGGCAGAAGATTTTCTCATGGGGAAGTTCACAGCCGGCGCCGGGCATGGCGTTGCGCTTTCCCGCTATGTCATCGAACATCACATCGGCAATGGGGACCTGAAACGCAACGCGGCTCATCGTTTGCGCTGGGCGCGGAGCACGCGCCGCTCGCGTCCTCTGGGATACGTAGGCCAGCTCCTGACCATGCCTATCCCGCTAGCTTTATTGGTCTGCGCTTTTCATCCCAGTTGGTGGCCCGTGCTTCCCTTAACGTTTGCGCTGCGGGCCGTCACCGCTTACGTGGTTTCGACCCGCGTTTTAAAGGCAAAGGTTTCATGGCTTCTGTTGCCTCTCGAGGACCTAACCGGCTTCTTCTTCTGGATAGCGGGCTTTTTCGGACGCACGATTGTCTGGCGTGGACGCCGATACCGGCTGTATCGCGACGGGCGTTTTGAACTGTTAGCCCCTGCTGGACAGGAGTTTTCCCATTCATCTCACGGCGCGGAGCCCAGCTAACGAACATAATGCCATCGAGTGCGGCAGTTTAACCCGATCTCGCGTACTATTGTGACCTCACGCGGCTTTCTTCCCGACTGCCTTTGCTTCCGGATGCCCATGTTCCGCAGCCGCATGTTCGATTGTCGAATTGATCTGCCCGCCGATAAGAAATGCCAACCCGGTTACATAGAACCACAGCATAAGGATGATCACCGCGCCCAGCGATCCGTACGTCCGCGTGTAGGTATTGAAAAAATGTAGATAGGCACGCAGGGTGGTTGACGCCAACGTCCACAACACAACTCCCGCCACCGACCCTGGCGTAATCCAATACCAGTGGCGTTCTTTGACGTCCGGGGCGTAGTAATAAATCACCGCAAAAGCAAGGATGATGAATCCGAGCGCAAGGATCCACTGCATTATTGCGCTCGCGATCAGCAAGACGGAGGCCATGCCGGCAATTTGCCCTAGATAGTGCAGGACATGGCCACCAACGAAGATCAGGAGCAGAGCCATCACGCTGAGTACTGACATCGCGATCGTGAGCGCAAGCGAGATCAGATGAACCTTGATCCACGAGCGATCTTCCGGAACTTCGTAAGCAGCGTTTAGAGTCGACATTAGCTGTGTGACTCCGGCCGAGCCCGAGTAGAGCGCAAACACCAACCCGAACGTCAATTTCCCGCCTTTGTCGTTCAGCGCCACTTCCTGCATGGTTGCGATGACCAGCCGATAGGCGCTGGGCGGTAGCGCGTGTTGAAAATAGGAAAACAGATCAACTCTTAATCCCCTGCTCTGCGACGCGAACAATCCCAGCAGGGCAACCAAGAAAAGCAGCAGGGGGAAGATTGCGAGAAGAAAGTTGTAGGCCAGCTCATAAGCCCGATTGATGAGATCGTTTTGATTGATGCCACCCCAGACCCGCCGCCCCAGCTCCCGCCACGTCAAGCCTCCTAAGTCCCATATAGAGGAGATTTGCTGCACCGTGCTCAATCGGGAGTCGGACATCCGTCACCAGCCGGCGTGACTTCAGCTCTGCCGCTTTCCCCGCGTCCAGCCTCCCCGCAGCCGAAACAATCGCGGACTATGAGATGCGTCTCGACATTCTTGGTTGGCCGTATCAAATAGAAAACACAGGCCTATCTTTCCGGTCCAATGTTTTGCAACCAACCGCTGGTTCGACGCAACTAAACTATTAGTTGACGTTCTGAATTCCAGCACGTCCAAGCAAAAGGTACGGAGGAAAGCATTGCCGCCAACACGGTCTGCCATTCTGACGGAAGCTGAGTTACGGCTGATGAACGTGATCTGGGAAAAAGGCCCGGCGACAGTGCAGCAGATTTTGGAAGCGCTGCCCAAGAAACCGCATCTGGCCTATAACTCCGTGCTGACAACCATCCGCATTCTCGAGAAAAAAGGTTACGTAGAACATGCCAAGGATGGCCGCGCCCATATTTACATCCCGCTGATCGGGCGGCAGGAAGCCAGCCGGTCCGAGATCAAGCATCTGGTGCAGCGTTTCTTTGGAAGTTCGCAAGAGGCACTGGTGCTGAACATTCTCGAAGAACGCAACGTCGATCAAGAGGAATTGCAACGTTTGAAAGATCTGTTGTCGGAGCGTCCGCAGGAGAGCAAGCAGCCATGACCAATCTTCCCTTCAATGAGCTGGCTCGGCTCTTGTCAGAGCGGATGGTGAATGGCGTAGCGGTGGGTATGGTGCTTGCGCTTCTCGCCTGGATGCTTCTGCGGTTAGCAGGAAAACAAAATTCCAGCACGCGTTTCGCGGTTTGGTTTGCCGCGCTGATTGCGGTTGCAGGTTTGCCGTCGATGGGGACTTTAGTCCCGCAAGTAGGAGTAGTTGGCGAGCAAGTGGGAAGAGAATCGATGATCTCGCTGCCGGGGTCCTGGGCTCTCTGGTTGACGCTGGCTTGGGCTGTGGTTGCGGCAATCGGACTAATGCGCTTGGCGGTCGGTCTCATTCGGCTGCGTAAGGTACGTGCTAATGCAGTTCCCATCGATGTCACTACGCTCGATCCAGTGCTGCGCGAAACCTTGGCGAACTTTCGTTCGTCACGAACAGTGACCCTTTGCGTGTCCGGTCAGCAACCAGTCCCGGCGGCCATCGGATTTTTCCGGCCGTTGATCGTCCTTCCTTCCTGGACGATGCAAGAGCTTTCAACCGAAGAGTTGAATCCCATCTTGATCCACGAACTCGCCCACCTGCAGCGTTGGGATGATTGGACAAACCTGTTGCAAAAAGTTCTGCGCGCGGTTCTGTTCTTCCATCCGGCGGTTTGGTGGATCGAGGGCCGTCTTTCGCTGGAGCGCGAAATGGCATGCGACGATGTCGTTCTTTCGAAAACGGCGAACCCGCGTGCCTATGCCGAAAGCCTGGTCTCGATTGCAGAAAAAAGTTTTCTGCATCGCACCCTCGCATTGACGCAGGCCGCGGTGAGCCGCATGCGCCAAACCTCACAACGGGTAGCAGAAATTCTGAAAACAGATCGTCTTTCCTCGGCAGCGGGCGCTACGCGAGTTTGGAAACCGGCCCTGGCTTTGGTCGCGACGTTTGCAATCATCTGCGGAGTTTCGCAGTCGCATGCCCCCGAGCTGGTTGCTTTTCGTGACAGTGCGCCGCCAGCGGTAGCGGATGCGACCGCTGTCCGACCTCTGGTGCAAATGGCCTCGCTCAAGATAAAGACACCGTCGGTCGAGTCATCGCCGGTACAGAACAACAAGTTGTTTTCATCGAAACCTGCAGCGCAGCACAAAGCTGTGCCGCATCTTGCTGGGCGAGTTGCTACGGAAGCAAAGTTGAATCATCCTGCCGGCCCGCAGGCAACAACGGTGATGTTCAGCGAAACGCCGGTCGCGTCGCAAACTATGCTGGTGGTCTTTCACGGCGCGCAATACGACTCAGCGGGACAGGTCCATTGGACGGTTTTCGTTTGGCAAGTGAATTTGCAGCAATCGATCCCCGCAACCTTGCCGGCGAAACGAACATAATTCGCTAAAAAATTTTTGCGTTGTACAACTAAATGATTAGTTACAAGAAGGAGAGCTTTACAATGAAATGGATTGAAAGCGTTCGACACTTTCTTAGTCGTCAGACGACCATCGCGGTCCTCGCGATTGCCGCCGTGATGTCCTTTGCTACTTACGAATCAATCAAACCAGAGACAGCTCGGGCCGCCGTTGTGGCGCCCGCAGCCGCCCCGCTTGACGAACAAAGCGTCAGCCCGTTGCTCTCGCTCGACCAGGCGATGGAAACCCTCGCGGCTCGGGTCACGCCCGCGATCGTCAACGTGGCCGTCACTTCAAAGAAAAAACCCGATGTGTCCCAGATGGAAGTCCCCGATGACATGCAGCACTTCTTCGGGCAATTCTTTGGCCCGGGCCAAGGCCCGATGCCCCGCATGCAACCGCAACCACAGATTGAGCGCGGGATCGGCAGCGGCGTCATCATTTCGCCCGACGGCTATATCGTCACCAACAATCACGTGGTCGATGGGGCCGTGGATATTCGTGTCACCATGAGTGACCGGAAGATCCTCAAGGCGAAACTCATCGGCACCGATCCCCTCACCGATCTGGCGGTCATCAAAATTGACGGTGACAACTTCCCCAGCGTTCCCTGGGGCGATTCGACCGCTCTGCGGCCGGGACAGACCGTGCTCGCCTTCGGCAATCCCTTCGGCTTCCGTTTCACCGTCACCCGCGGCATCGTCAGCGCTTTAAATCGGCCGAATCCCATGTCGAACGATCCCCGCAAGCCCGGCGAATTCATTCAGACGGATGCCGCCATCAACCAGGGCAATTCCGGCGGCCCGCTGGTGGACGCTCGTGGTGAAGTTATCGGTATTAACACCTTCCTGATCTCACCTTCCGGTGCATTTTCCGGTATGGGTTTTGCCATTCCCTCGCAGATCGTGCGTCCGACGGTCGAAACCCTCATTCGCGATGGCAAAGTCAGCCATGGCTACATGGGGATCAGCATCACTGACGTCACGCCGGAGAACGCGAAGTTCTTCGATCTGACCAATGCAAATGGAGCCGTGGTGTCACAGGTCGAATCCGATTCCCCAGCAGCGAAAGCTGGACTGAAGATCGGGGACGTGATCACCGAGTTGGACGGCAAGAAAATTACCGACGCAGGCGAACTGCAGGTCGAAGTCGGACAGAAGCGTCCAGGCACGACCATCAAGCTGGGCATCATGCGCGACGGCAAAAGCATCACTTCGCCGGTGACGCTCGAAGCCATGGACAGCCGCAACAAGGACGACCAGCAAGCCGATGCCAGCGGCCAGGGCAAGATGCGCTGGGGAATTGGTATCAGCGACCTGACTCCCGAGCTTCGCGACCAATTACAGGCGCCGAACAACGTTCATGGCGCCGTGATTGAGCGTGTGCAACCGGGTAGCGCCGCCGATGACGCCGGCCTGCAGCGCGGCGACATTGTCATGCAAGTTGACCACAAGAATGTCGACAGTGCATCCGCCGTCAGCGACGCGTTGCGCAATATTCCGAAAGGAAAAGATGCTTTGCTGTTGGTGTGGTCGAACGGCGGCAATACCTTCCGGGTCTTGCATTCCCCGGAAGGATCGTAACCGCTTCAAACGCTCGTGGACGTGCGTGGGATCGCGACATCAAACCTGGTGCTCGCGATCTCGCGCTGTCCGCGAAATTTCACGACGAGAATACAAGCCAGCATCGCCACCGAGAGCCATCCGAACCAATCGCCTAGCAAAAGGAAACCGTATTTTCATGCGCTGCTGGCACGTCCTCCAGTAGCGTGGCGAATGTTGAAGAACCACTGCGAGTCTCCGCACAGGCGTAACGTGGAACTGACAGTCACACCACGACGTACCATACTTTGAAATTGGGGAGGCCGCCGCCCGCGACCTGAAGCCCCGGTGCGGTATCATGCTTGTTTTGGACAAACGCACTAAACATGAAAAAGGTGTTTAGCATGGCTGGCAGAAATCTTCGGTTACTCTTTCTCGCGTCCTTTGTGCTGGGAGGTTTCGCGGCAGCGCAGGACTCCGGCCTCTCCATTCCGAATACAACTTCGGCCATCAACTCGCCGACGCCCTTGTCGCAACGCGTCGTCCATTACGAGATCGACGCCAAATACAACGCCCAGAGCCACACGCTCGACGCAACGGAGACACTCACTTACCACAACCTCACCGGCCAGCCGCTCGATACGTTTCCCTTTCATCTTTATTTGAATGCATTCCAGCCAACCTCAACTTTCTTGCGCGAAGGCAAGCGGGAAGGCACCCGCGGAGAAGATTTCGAAAAATGGGATCCGAAGAGTAATGGCGCCGAAGAAATCAAAAGTTTCGAAGTCGTCGGTCAGGGCGATTTCACCAGGCAGTTGCAGTTCATCCATCCCGACGATGACAACAAAGATGACAAGACCGTCGTTCAAGTCCATTTGAACAAACCAATCCCACCCGATGGCTATGTTCAGTTCCGGATTCAATGGCACAACCAGTATCCGAAAACCGTCGAGCGCACCGGATGGGACCGCGATTCGCTGATGAGCGGCCAGTGGTTTCCGAAAGTCGGCGTGTGGTGGCACGGCGCGTGGAATTGCCATCAATTTCACGCCTACACTGAATTTTTCGCCGACTTCGGCGTGTACGACGTGAAAGTCACCGTGCCGCAAAACGAAGTTGTCGGCGGCAGCGGCGTAAAAGTTAGCGAAAGTAACAATCCCGACGGCACCAAAACGGCTGTCTTTCACGGCGAGGACATTCATGACTTCGCCTGGGCCGCCAGCCCGCACTACCACGTTCTCACCGACACGTTTCAAAGCAGCGCCGGCCCGGTCAAAATCACGTTCCTCATGATGCCCGCGCACTTGCCGCTCTACCAGCGCCATCGTTATGTTCTCGAACAAGCCATGGATCGCGACGATCGCTGGTATGGGCCCTATCCTTATAAGACGCTCACCCTGATCGATCCCGAGCGTGGTTCGCCAGCCTTCGGCATGGAATATCCCACCCTGTTCACAGCCGGAAGCAATTGGTCAGATCCGAAAGGCGTACTGATCGAACCCGAAGAGACAGTTGAGCACGAATACGGCCATCAGTATTGGTACGGCATGGTCGCCACCAACGAATTCGAAGATGCCTGGATGGACGAAGGCATCAACAGCTACAACGATGTCAAAGTCATGAGCTCCATTTATGGAAAAAACACCTCGGTCGTCAACATGTGGGGCATGACAGGTGGCGAAGGCGAATATATGCGCAGCTTCTACATCGCAATCGCCGATCTCGATCCGATGGCCCGCAACGGATGGCAATATGCAGACAATAATTCTTACGGCGCCATCAGTTATGGCAAGACCGCGTCCGTGCTGCTCACGTTGGAAGGCATTATTGGCGAGGACACCATGCGCCAGGCGATGCACACCTATTTCCAGCGCTACAAGTTCACTCATCCCACGAAAGAAGATTTCCTGAAAACCATCGAAGAAGTTTCCGGCAAGGACCTCCGCTGGTATTTCAATCAGGCGGTGTACGGCACACAGGTCCTCGATTACAGCGTTCTGAAGGCAGACTCCGTCCCCGTCGATTGGTACAAGGATGACTTGAAAGAAAAAAAGGGTGAAACGGAATATGACACCAATGTCTGGATTCAGCGCAAGGGCGACTTCGTTTTTCCCGTCGAAGTAGAAATCAAATTTGACAACGGAGAAACCGTCCGCGAGCACTGGAATGGCCAGGACCGGTGGGTGAGGTTCGAATATCGAAAAAAAGCTCAGATCCAGTCGGTTGAAATCGACCCGGACCACAAGATTTATCTCGACCGCAATGACTTCAATAACAGCTACCTCGATGAGCCCAACCGAGCGCCGGCGGGCAAACTCGCAAACTACTGGACATTTGTCAGCCAGTTCTTTGCTCAATTCTTGGCCTGGTGGCTGGTTTAGGAGCCGTACTGCATGGATGAAAAGAAGAACCTGATTTCTACCAGCGCGAACATTTTGCGCAATCACAAGCGCTACGTCGTCTGGTTTTATCTGCTGAATTTGCTTTTCGCCTGGTGGGGAACTGGGGCATTCGCTGCTTCCGCGCACAACATGATGGACCACAGCCTCTACTCCGACAAAGTGCTTCACGGCATGGACGTATTTGTGGTGGGTGAATTACTGTTCCGTCCGGAGTTCGGGCCGATGGCCAGCATCTCCGCAGCCAGCATGTTTTTTGCCGCCTTATTCTTTCTGGCCAGCCTGTTTTTCATGCCGGGAGTGTTCCTGGGATACTCCTCGGACCATCGCATCTCTCGCGACGAGTTCTTTCGCACATGCGGTCACAACATCTGGCGCTTTCTCCGCGTCTTCTTGATGTACGCAATCATTGGCGGAATCATCGCCGGCATCCTCTTTGGCATTCACATGGGCCTCTCGAAGGCCGCAGATCGAAGTATGAATGATGACCGCATCCCTTACTTCACGCGGCTCGGCACTCTGTTCATTGTTTTTCTTGGTATGACGATTGTCCGCGCATGGTTCGATCTGGCGCAGGCCGACGTTGTGTTACGCGATCAGGCGGCCACGCGAAAATCTGTGGCAGCCGCATTCCGCATGACTCGCCGCCATTTCTGGAGAATCTGGGGAAGTTATGTGCTGATTGCACTCATCGGCGTGGCAATCCTGATCGGTGGACTTTGCTTGTGGAACGCCATCGTTCCCCCGGCCAGCGTTTTCGGCGCATTTCTGGTGAGCCAGACAGTCCTGCTGCTCCTGCTGGCGATCCGCTTCTGGCAACGAGCCTGCGCAGTCACGCTGTATTTACGGGACGCCGCACAAACGGAATTGAGAGCTGAGACAACTGCACTTCCAGCAGCCGCGGTGAGTTAATACCCCGTGTTCCCCTGTACCCGATGTGTTATTCGTCCTTAACCCCGAAGCACTGTTTCATCTAACTGTTTCCTGCAGAAAACCATCACAAGGTGAGACAAACCTATGTGTTGATGTACGTAAACAACAGACCGACACGAAATGACAAGCGCTGGTTTCGAGTTCCCTCATGCTCATTACGAGCCACAAATCAAGACTTACAAAAAGCCGTAACTAAAGCACTGAAATCATTGCTAAGCGGCTCATAACAGGTAACTTTTTAACGGTCGCTGCATTGCATTGTCTGTTCTCAGTTCTAGCTCCGCAAGACAACTTTCAAAAATGAAACGTGGAGAAAAGATGATGCGATTTACTTGGTTTGCCAAGTCTTTCGTTCTGCTGCTTGCACTCGCGCTGCTCGTACCGGGCGTAATGCTGGCGCAGAATATTGTGACCGGCGGCATTTCCGGCACCGTCACTGATCCTAGTGGCGCAGTCGTTCCCAGTGCCACTGTTAACCTCAAAAGCAACAGTACCGGTGAAACTCAAACCACCACGACCGGCAGCACTGGTCTTTACAATTTCCCATTGCTGAAGCCTGGCAATTACACGGTAAGCATCGCGCAGAGCGGCTTCCGTGGCGTCACTCAAAAAATAGACGTCCTGCTCGGCCAAGTCACGCCAGTCAACATTAAACTGGCAGTCGGCAATGCTTCGGAAACTGTCGAAGTGACGGGAACGGCACCACTGCTACAAACGGAAGATGCCAACATCTCGACCACCTTCACCCCGACGCAAATCGAAAACCTGCCCAACCCTGGCGGTGACATCACCAGCTATGCGCAGACCGCGCCTGGCGTCTTGATGAACACCCAGGCTGGCTTCGGTTACGGCAACTTCAGCGCATTCGGATTGCCGGCAACCTCAAACCTGTTCACCCTGAACGGCAACGACGAGAACGATCCGTTCCTGAACCTGAACAACTCAGGTTCTTCGAACTTGCTGCTCGGTCAGAACGAAGTGCAGGAAGTCGCGGTTGTCAGCAACGGTTACACCGGCCAGTATGGCCGTCAGGCCGGCGTGCAGGTTGACTATTCAACCAAATCCGGCAGCAACGCCTTCCACGGCAACGCAAACTGGTGGTTCGACAGCAGCGGCTTCAATGCCAACGAATGGTTCCTGAAGTCGAGCGAGATCGGTTCCGGTCAGCCGAATCAGCAACCGTTTGCCGTGGCGAATCAGTGGGCTGGTTCGGTGGGTGGACCCATCGTGAAGGACAAGCTGTTCTTCTACGTCGATCAGGAAGGACTGCGCTACTCTCTGCCGACCACGCAGCGCATTTTCCTCCCCACGCCTGCGTTTTCCTCCTACATCCTGGGTAACATCGCGTCGACGCAGCCGGCACAGTTGCCGTACTACACGCAACTGATGAATCTCTACAAGGGTTCGCCCCTTTACGGCAATGCGTTGGCCAACAGTGGCGGCGTAGCCGCATTCGACCCCACAAGCTTCGGTTGCGGTGATTTCGCTGGCACCGCGGGCTTCGGTACAGCCGCAACTCCTTGCTTGATGACCACGCAAGGTTCCGGCGTCAACCAAAATAAAGAGTGGTTGCTGACCACCCGTATCGACTACAACATCTCCAATTCGGATAAACTTTTTGGCCGCTTTAAGGCCGATCATGGCCAACAGCCCACGTCAACCGACCTGATTGATCCCGCGGTGTTCAGTACCCAGAGCAATCAGCCGGAATATGAAGGCCAGATCAACGAGACCCACGTTTTCTCGCCGACGATGGTTAACAACTTCATCGTCTCCGGCCTCTGGTATAGCGCCGTTTTCCTCCCGGATAGCGGGCAGGCGGCTGTTCTCTCAACCTTGGGCATGAGTACGATCGAGTTTGCGGGCGACAACCTGCTGTCCACATTAGGTGGCACATCTCCCAACGCTCCTGACTTCGCTTTTCCCCAGGGTCGGCACTCGACTATGGGGCAAGTCACTGACGATTTGTCCATCACCAAGGGAGCGCATACCTTCAAGCTGGGTATCAACTTCCGGCGTGATGACATTTCCGACTACGACGCACAGGAAGTCACCGGTGGCGTCATGGCGTTCACAAGCCTTGCGGATTTCGTCAATGGAACTCCCACATTCCCCAATGACGCTTACACGCAAGTCTTCACCTCAGCTCCGGAGGCCCCACTCGCCTTCTATAGCATGGGTCTGTACTTCCAGGATGAGTGGAGGGTGAACTCTAACCTGAAGCTGACCCTGGCCTTGCGCGGTGATCGAAACTCCAACGCGGTTTGCCAGAGCGACTGTTTTGCGCGCCTCGACAATCCATTCTCCCAAATCAGCCACAACGTTGACATCCCGTACAACCAAACGATTCTTGCGAATCAACACAACGCTTTTCCGAATATCGAAAAGCTCGCTCTGCAGCCTCGCTTGGGCTTTACCTATAGCCCAAAGGGGCTCAGCAACACCGTGTTCCGCGGCGGAGTCGGATTGTTCTCCGATCTCTACCAGGGAATTCTGCTGGACAACATGTTTGAAAACGCGCCTACCACGAACACCTTTGTCGTCTTCCCAGGCGCATTCGGAACCCCAAATCCCCTGGCACCCACGGCACCGGGCAGTGTAACCTCAACCGCCGCAGCGGATAACGCGTCTTTCCTAAGCGGCTTCGCTTCCGGCGGCACTCTTGCCTCGATCTCGGCGGCCAATCCGGCATTCCAGCCACCGGGATACTTCTCAATCGCTAACCAGATCGATAATCCGAAATATCTGGAGTGGAACTTCGAGATCCAGCAGGCTTTCGGAGCGAAGATGTCATTGAACCTGAATTACGTTGGAACCCACGGATATGACGCTCTGGTTCAGAACCCAGGGCTCAATGCGTTCCTGGCTCCCGGATCGCCCGCTTTCGGCGGGTTGCCGGTCGGAACGGCGCCCGATCCGCGTTTCGGCACTGTCAACGAACTTTCCAGCATCGGGCGTTCGAACTACAATGGCGTAACCGCAACCTTCACTCGCAGAATGTCCTACGGTTTCCAGATGAGCGCGAACTATACTTTCTCGCACTCGCTGGACGACCTAACCAGCACCAATCCCGGCACTCCGTACAGCTTGGCGAACAGCCTTACACGCCAGGTAAATCCGTTCAACTTCGACGCTGGAACCTACGGATCGTCGGATTCCGATGCTCGTCACAACTTCACCGCCAATTACGTCTGGAACATGCCGCATCGCTTCCAGAACCGCTTGACGGAACTCGCCCTGGGAGGATGGGGCCTTGCTGGAACGTTCTTCGCCCATAGCGGAGTGCCGTTCACCGCAACCACCACCGAACCCCAGATTCTGAATCTTGGAACCGCGGGTGGCCCGATTGCCGAGTTCCTCGGCGGATCGAATGGCGCAGGTTGCAATAATCCGGGATCCAACTATGCGGTAGCTCCGAATCAATGCCTGTCGCCCTCTCAATTTGTCCCCGCAGGGGCCACGGGCGGTCAGAATGTTTGGAATAACGTGGCGCGCAACTACTTCCGCTCGCCGAGTTATTTCGACACTGACTTCTCCGTCATGAAGAACTTTGCCATTACCGAACGGGCGAAGATCCAGCTGGGAGCGAACCTGTTTAACGTTCTAAACCATCCCAACTTCTTCACCCCGGTCAACAACGTGGCAGCTCCGAATTTTGGACAACTGTTCGCCACGGCAGCTCAGCCGACCACTCCCTACGGTGCCTTCCAAGGTGCAGGGGTGACGGGCCGACTGATCCAGATGCAGGCAAAACTCATCTTCTAACCGGAAGCTGAGAACACTCCCTGAGGCGGTCTCGTAAGAGACCGCCTTTCTTCCTTGCCGTGACGACATTTTCGAATAGTGTATGACTTCCGTGAGGCGCGCGCAGAGTTGTTGCGCTGCGATTCGATCGAGCGCTGAAGTGAGTTGAGGAAACCGAAAATGCTAAGCAGTCGTTTCTATTGACGATTACTGCGCGAGGAAATTGTCCGTTCCGATCCAGAATTCGGCCAGAGATTTGAGATTCTTCTTGTAGGTGCGCGTCACGGTATATTCTTTCCCGCCTTTCACACGCAACCGGTATTCTCCTGTCAATCGCGGACGAATCTCTTCGACGAACGAGGCGTTCACTAACGTCGAACGGTGGATGCGGACGAATCCATATGGCTCCAGCTTCTCTGCCATCACCGATATAGATTCACGCAGCAGATCGGACCCGGCCGCGCGCTGCAACAGAACGTAGTTCCCCTGCGCTTGGACCGCGATAACCTCGTCCGGGGCGATGAAAAGAATTCTACCGCTGCCCTTGATGGCAATTCGCGAACTTTCGCGTCGGGTAAGTTTCTGCAGTTGGGGCAGAGATTCGAAAAGCTTTGCAGCCCGCTCGGTTTCCGTTCTTCGGTAAGCAACGTCCAAGGCTTGATGTACGCGCTCATTAGAAAACGGCTTCAGAACATAATCGACGGCGTGCTTGTCGAATGCCTCAATGGCGTGTTCTTTATGAGCGGTCACAACAATCACGGATCGCGCCGCCGAGTCGGCTTCGTTGATCTGGTTCAGAAACTCGATCCCTGACACCTCAGGCATGTTAATGTCAACCATCAAAACATCGTATGGACTTTTGTTGACCTTGTTGAGGGCCTCAATCGCATCGTTTGCCGAGTCAAAAGCCTCGACATCACTGCGAGTGGCAAGAATGTTGGCTAATGCGGTCTGTGCTAACGGCTCATCATCAACAATTAGTACGCGCATGATTGTCGGACTCAGTGTTGTTGGATGCGCCCGACTCGCTGAATGGCTGCTCCAAATCTAATGCAGGCAAGATCAGGCTCGCAGTAGCAATCTGGTTCGTGCCGATAGCAAACGACAATGTTGCCTCCGTCGAGTAAAGATGTTTCAACCGCGTTTCGGTGTTTCGCAACCCAATGCCCGCGCCGGAAAGTCGTCGCGGACCTACATTATTTTGTATTTGCAGTTCAATCGTGCCATGGTTTCGCCGCGTCGAAATACCAACCCATCCCTTCTCCCGCGATGCGGCGATGCCATAACGGATGGCATTTTCCACAAGTGGCTGCAAAATCATCTGGGGTACGAGTAACGACTCGGTTCCGGGATCGACCGACCAATGGATCGTCAACCTGGTTCCAAAACGCATTGTCTCCAATTCGAGATACTCACCGATAAATCGCAGCTCTTCGCGAAGTGGAATCAGATCTGAGCTGCCGTGTTCCAGTGCACTTCGGAGGAGCCCGGATAGTTTGACGATCATTGTTCTCGCAGCCTCGGGATCGGCATCCACCAAAGTAGAGATTCCGTGCAGCGTGTTGAACAGGAAGTGAGGTTGAATCTGCATCTTCAGCGCTTGGAGTTCACTTGCAGCAAGCGCCCGCTGAAACTCGACTCGTTCCAACTCTTGTTTGCGGACTCGCTCGAAATACTCATAGGCATGAGCCGCAACGACGATCGCAATGTACATCGTGATTTGATCTGCGAATCCCGAGCGAATGATGTCGAGCGGGCTTCTCGATAAGCGCGGAACATAAGCTTGCCGCGCGACGTCCCAGGGCGGCAAGACCACCCACCGAATGCACGCATAGAACAGCATGAACGGCACGACACCGGCGCCGTAGATGATCCATAGGTGCCAGGAAGATCGGGTCACATGAGCGGCGTAGCGTCGCACTAAATAAAAGATCGGTGGCGTAAGCAGCGCGTAAGCAAAACCGCGCGACTCCGCCAGTAGAATCATGTCCCACAAAGTCGAATCAATGTTCGACTGTTTGTCGAAGATGCGGTATTGCCAGCCGGTCAGCAATGAGAGAGCGCACCAAATTGCGAGGGAGACAAGATACGCCTTGGCGGTTCGTCGCAGTCTATTTGCTTGCATGGAGGAGTTAGGAGACGATTGAGACGGTTTACACAATATGTGAGTTAAGTGACTGACACTTGGTTGCCCGAACACCCGAACTGTTTCAGGGTGCGCGAGATCCTAGATTGCGTAAGTCGTGTTTATGAAATAACGGAGAAGATGATGATTCGGATAACTAGAATAATAGTCGGCAACTCAGCCCGCTGGGGCAGTAGCTTGGCAATTGCCCGCCAAATCGCAGGCTTTCCAGTTGAATACCGGTTGTAGTCCCTCGGCCTTCAACTTTGCTGCATAGAGTGGGGCGTCATAGGAATTCGCGGCGAATTGGCATCCGCCATGCTGAAGAGAGTATCCACCAGGCGTGGTTGAGCAGTTCAGAGTGAAGAGGCATCCGCCGCCTTGAGCCAGGTCCAGGCAAACACCCCAGTCTTCGCGCGTGCTCACGAATGCTGAGGTCGATGGTGAAAAGACATTATGCAATGCTACAGTAGTCACGAATTGTTGCCGCGTCGGAATGAAAGGGGAACCCTGGAAGGTTGCGCCGGGTGCGCTCTTCAGCCGTGGTAAACCTAGAATGGTTGCGCCACCTCCATAGTTCTGCTGCAAGTATTCTTCGTGCATCATCAGCGTAGCCCAGTCGCGTCTCCAATCCGAAAGGCCTGAGAGAATCCCGATGCCGACGTGCTCAACGCCTGCCGCCAACATTCGCTCGTACGTGTTCAGACGGTATTCGAAATTCGTCTTCTTGGTTCTACCGGGATGAAGCAGCGCATACTGAGCTCTGTCGTAGGTTTCTTGCCAGAGCACCGACCAGCACAAACCGGCATCCACCAGGCGACGATAATCGGCTTCTTCGAAGGACTCGGCACTAATCCCGACAATTCCGCCGCCGTGGCTCTCTAACAGACGTTGCAGTAGTTCAATGTGACGGCACATGGTGTCGACTCGCATCTTTGGATCCGCCGCATATACGAGTTCCAGAACTCGCTCGCCTTTTTGCTCGATGAGATAGAGAGCCTCGCGCTCCAGTTCTTCATCGGTCAATCGTCTGCGCTCCACCCCTACGCCTTTGTTCGCGGCCCGATAATTGCAATACAGGCACTGCTCCTGGCAGATGCTGGTAACGTAGATCGGGGCGATCACAAAAACCCGCCCGCCGTACAGGGCGGTTTTCATTTCAGCAGAGCGGCGAAGGATCGTCCGATCTAACGCTCCACCCGAACCGAAGCCTTCACTCCAAAGAAACGGAACGAAATCAGAGGCAGACTCTGGTCGCAATAAATCCAGGGGCTGCGAGCATGAGTGGGAGAGTTCCGCAACCTGCTCCCAAACGAGTTTGTAGCGCTCTGAGAACACTCGAATCCTCTGCCTAAACCATACGCGGAATCGAACATCCACAACGTGACCAAACGCACAAAGGCTTGTGATGTACTATGCTCGCAATTCCCTAGTCAGCGGATAGCTCCGGAAATACCGGTAACACTGCTTTGTTGACAAGTGACGGATCGTCACGCAATTTGAGGTATAGGAGGGTACCGTTGGGACGGGGAACGTCCAGATCCGGTTCCACAAAACTGGCGGGAACCGGCACGTTGTGAACAAACTGTGGATCGGAGGCGACCGAGTCCAGCAGAAACAGATTCTGTCCAATCAAGGTACAAGGCTTGTCGGGGCTGTCCGGACAGCGAACCTCCTTTAGCCTAGGAATGCGAACTAGCTTGACGAGCGGTTGCCAATCGCCATTCTCACCGTTCGCGCTGACCGCGCGATATCGCAACTGGCCAAACACAGACGGGCCGAAACTCTTCAAGGGCTGCATCGCCACGAGTACGGTTTGTGGGTCTTCCAACAAAAGAGTTCCGTTGCCCAGGCTGAACACGGCGTCGGTTGAACTGTCGTCAGTTCCAACCTCGATCTTTTCGTCCCGCGGAAAGGCCAATGGAACTTCCGTCTTTAAGAAAAAGGAAATCTGACCGTCCTGAGGGAGATCGTCCTGGCTACCGAGCCGAATGACAGAGGGCGTCGGGCCACTTTGGATACTCTTGCTCAACAGTGTCACCTTCGGACGAGGGGCATCGATTGTCGTATCGAGATTGAGCACTCTTCCATCTTTGAGGGTCACATGGGCGACAAGCTTTTGGTCAGCTTGAAACGCGGTTTTTGCCGATGTCTCGGGTGCCGCTAGGATCAACGCATCTTTTCCACCAACCCTGGAAAGACCAGCCGGCACAAAACGCACTTGCCCCAACTCAACGGTGGCAACTTCGTCCAGTCTGGTTCCGGTCAAACTTCCTTGCCGATCGCCTGCGTATAAGACGAAGCGATCCAAATGAGCTGCCTCAGAATAGGTCTGCACAGGAACTTCATCCGGCTTGGCCAACCCGGACTGCGCGACCTGCACGAGTACGGGACCAAAGGACTCATCCTTGAGAGGAACGCTGACTTCCACTTCGTCAGGCTTGGACAGCTTCCAACTTGCCTTGACTTGCTTGCCATGCGCGTCTTTGATGGTGACCTGCTCCACACATGGGGCCTCCTCCGACTGCAAGTGGATTGAGTCTTCGCGACCGATAATCAGCGCGGTCGAATCCGCAGAGGCGAGCAGCCACTTCACCGGCCGAGAAAACTGCAACTGGAAACTCGGACCATTGAAGGTTTCAAAACCCCAGTAGCCCCGGATCGTCCCGATGACCGCGCCATTGAACTTGTCGACGTCGAGCATCTTGGTGTCGACCACAAAGCCTCCACGAGCGGGATCTGCCGTGACTGGAAGATCCTGGCTGGAACCGCTCTTGCTTTGAACGTGAAGAACCATGTCATGAGCGTATTGCGTTGAAAAAACCAGGGGTGCGCCATCGGAGGGAAGAACCAGACTACTTTTTTGCAGACAGGAAACTCGCTTGGGCTCAAGCGCGCGAAGCGGAGGCATTTGAGCAGCCTCAATCGCGGGTAGAGCCACGACCAGCACCGACATGGGCTTACGGAAGGAGGGAGCATTATTTAACTTGAGATTCAGCAGGTCGTGCTTCGGCAACGCCAAGGCCGGAATGTATTGGTAGTCGGCGCTACGGAAGGCTTCCATCATGCGAGCAAGATCTACGACCGCACCAACATAAGGACTGTATTCTCCTCCCCCAGCAATTTTCGTAGCACTCAGATTGCCCGCCAAATCTGAGGCCGGTCCAGAGGTCAGGGCGGCGACCATCGATTGACTGTGGCCGTCGTCGAGCACCAACTGATCGGTGTCTTTCATCAAGCAAGGGGCTTGTTCTTGCGTTGGCTTATCAAAGCACTGATCGTCGAGCTTGATCTTCAGGCTGCGCGCCAGCAGTAACGATCGTTCGCGTAGGGCTTTTGGATCAAGGTCGGCAGCAGCTTGGCGAATACCCGCCAAATACGCATCGAGGCGCGAACGATCCAGCGCAGCCTGGTCGAGATCCTGTGAGGCCCGTACGAACGCGCCGGGTTTGTTGCGCACTGCTGAGCGCACGGTCGAAAAGTCTCCCCCAGTTTCAGGAGCTAGAAACACAAGCGCTTGCTCCGTGTTGTCAGGAATCGTCAGATAAATCCCGTCTTGCTTTACTTGCTTGTTCCACGTTTCCGCCCGGCTAAACCACTGCTCTGGCGGAGGATTCGTCGACCCTCGCAGAAAGGCTGCAATCAGCAGGTAGTGGACCGATTGCCCTGCAGGCACCAAGGGGTGAATCCACAGGCGATCACCAACCCTAAGATTTGGCACCTCCGAGATGGGCAGCGTGTTGCCCGCTCGCGTCACCTTCACTTCTATCCGCGGCCCAGGTAAATCAAAGGCCGCGCTATCGGCCCAACTCAACGCCGAATTCAATAATAAGAGCGCACCGACCCAAAACAGACATGAAACTACCCGTCGCCCATACACTCCCGCCGACTTCCTTGTATTGCTTTGTGAGTACCATTTTGAAAGCATGACTCTCGCGCCTCGAGACTATTGAGATAATTTTGCCGTCACTTCCACGGGTGGGCGGACTGCAGGCAGCATCAGCACGTAAGCACGATAGAGAAGTCGTTGCTTCTAAACGGTGGGAAAGCTAGCTCTGGGAACAAACTGGTGAAATTCGCAATTGGGGGGAAACTCTTCTGATTCAAGTTGCCCAACGCAATGCCAAAGGCCAACCACCCGTAATGAACAGATTGAATCTCGCTTGCCGGCCCCCGTACGGTCGGAAAGGGGCCGCTCGCGGCGGGAAACAGGAGTACCGACAAAACACACACGCTCAGAACGACGGAGAACAATACTCTAGTTCCGGCCGGAGGATACATTCTTATATACAGTGTGACGCCACTGCCTTCTGTGGTCAAGCGGAGGTCAGCGCCGCCCTCGGTATGTTGACGCGCGTTCAAAAGGCACGGACCTCGGGTTGCTAAGGCGGCTTCTTGGCTCCGGCGTGCGGCCTCGCCTAGCGTCGTTTTAGCGCTTCCAGTTCGTCCAACGTGCGCGGCCAGTCGGATCTCAGGAGCCGAGAAAGACTTCGATCGGCGAGAACTTTTCCTCCGGTTTGGCATTTCGCGCAGTAATTTGTTTCATTGTCGGCATAGCGAATGCGCTGGATTTTCTCACCACAACGCGGACATGGCTCTCCGTACCGTCCATGAACGGCCATGCCTTTGCGGAAGGCGGTGACCTTTTCCGGGAAGCCGTTCTTTCCTTCGCTAGTTAACTGATCGATCCAGCGTTTCAGAGTATCGCGAGTGGCTGCGAAGAGCCGTTCCCATTCTTCGGGCTTCAATTTTCGCGTCTGCGCGATGGGAGACAGCTTCGCCGCGTGCAAAATCTCGTCGGAATAGGCGTTACCGATGCCGCTCAGAATTCGCGGATCGGTTAGCGCGCGTTTGAGGGTACGATTTTCTGCAGTAAGAGCGTTACGAAATGTTTCAAGAGTGCTCGTGAAGACGTCGATACCACCAGGATCGAGGGCCTGCAGTGCTTCGTCTCCCCTAACAACGTGTAACGATGCGCGGTGCTTGCTACCGGCCTCGGTGAGCACGAGTGAACCATCAGGAAAATCGAAGGCTGCTAAGGTTTGGCGCCCACTGAGTTTGGCGCCTCGTTGCTTCCAGTGCAGACGTCCGGCAATCATCAAGTGAAGCACGAGCCACAGATCATCCTCGACACCAATCGCGATCCGCTTTCCGATGCGCCGCAACTGCTGCACCTTGCGGCCTTCTACTTCTTTGGTTGGTGGCTGAGCGGTTCGCAGCAGGAACGGGCTCGCGATTCGTATTTGCTCAACCGGCTGACCGAGAATTCGCGCTTCTAACGCGCCAATATAGGAACTGATATCCGGCAACTCCGGCATATTTGGTAGCTTGCAGGTTGCAAGACGGTTTGGCAACCGCTATTAAATAGAAGATGGACAGTGTTCGGGTCGACAAGTGGCTTTGGGCAGCCCGATTTTACAAAACGCGTACGCTCGCCGCAAAGGCCTGTGAACTCGGCAGGGTTCAATCTCAGAATCAGCCTGTAAAACCTGCCCGCGACCTTCACGTAGGCGAACTGTTGCGTATCACCACGGCGGGCGGCGACTTTGAAGTGGAAGTTCTCCTTCTTAGCGACCTGCGTGGGCCTGCGCCGGTGGCGCGAACACTTTACCGCGAAACGCAAGCTAGCCGCGAGCTACGCCAGAAGGTTGCAGAACAGAAAAGAACAATGATGCAATTCAATCCGGCCCCCCAGAGCAGGCCATCGAAGCGCGACCGAAGAAGAATCATTCGCTTTCGTGACGACAACTGAGCAGGAAAAACACTTACAGAATCCACGGTATTGTGCTGCGTTCGAATCCCACTTACGATGGGGATAGAAAGAACAATATCTGGCGGTCATAGGATAGTGTTCGCGTTTCCTGCGACGTTCGTCCTTTTCGACCGCCTTTCCTCTTTTGTTGTTCTATTTCTATCCGTCCCGCCCGAGTCTCATCCTCGATTGAGTCTCACAGGAATTTAGACTTGGCACCGCTTTGCGAACTCGACTATCTGGTCCGCGATACGAGTCGCGCCCGCATTACCCAGCACCATTGTGTAGTGGGTTGTGCCGGGAAGGACTTCGGTTTCCATAGCCAGGGCGTAGGTTCGCATCTCTTTCACCATTGCTTCAGAAAATAACGGCGGCTGGCCAACTACGAAGCCCATGGGCGCATGGAACATGAAGACCGGCATACGAATTGCCTGAAGGCGCGCCACAATCTCCTCCCTCTTAAAACCTTCCATTAGATCGGCACGCACCCCAATTTCTGACGCCTTAGGTTGCAGGTTTGGCGGCTGGCCGCCGACTTCATAATCCAGAAAAGCTTCAACCCAGGAATTCCACTCTGCGGCGGGAAAATGTGGCTGACTGCGCCAGAACTGGCGGTACGCTTCCCGCGATGGGTACGTTTGACGGAGTTGATTGATCCGCAAAGCCAGTGCCGCATCGAGACCCTGTTGGGGGCTTGCGCCGCCGCTTATGGCAGGGACATAGCCACCGTCAATCAGAACGAGTCCGGCGACGAGCTTCGGTTCCTGAGCGGCGAGAGCCGTCGCGACGAAGGCACCCATGGAATGCCCCACGATCACGCTCGGCCCCAGCCCCATCGAGCGCATGGCCGCGGCAACATCACGGGCATGCTGCGCCATTCCATAAGGGCCTTGCGGCCTGTCGGAATCTCCACGTCCTCGCAGATCCAGCGCAAATAACGACCGTCGGCCTCCTAATCGTTCGGCGACGCCAATAAAGTTGACATAAGAAGCTGTTAGGCCGTGGAGCGCGACAACCGGAGCGCCACGGCCCGGCCAGTATCCGAATGCAAGTTCAATGCCGTCACCGGGCACACGACCGCGTGCTTCTCTAGTTACGCGCGGAAGAGCGGGATGTGGTTCAACAGCACTCACACGATTAGAAAGCTACTTTCAACGCGAATTGGATGACGCGCGGCCCGGTGGTGGTTGACACCACTTGGCCCACGTTGGCGGACTCGACTATGTTCACGGGGTTCGCGAAGCTTGTGATATTGAATGCATTGAAAAACTCGCTGCGAAATTCAACGTCGGTCCGTTCCGTCACGGGGAAGTGCTTAATGATAGAAATGTCGGCATTCTGTTGACTCGGTCCGCGAAGAATGTTTCGACCTGTGTTACCGAAATCTCCGATTGCGGTGGCCGGGGTGAAACAAGCTGTGTTGAAGTATTCATTCAATCTCGACTTTACGCTGCCGCCGAGAACCGGATTGCACCCGCCGACTGAATCGGCGCGGGCTTGCACGAAGGCGGTATCGTTCGTGAGCACGGAGAACGGTGTGCCGCTCTGTACGGTGACGACTGTGGCCAGTTCCCAACCGTTTGCCGCCTGGCGCGCGAATCCGGAGCCGCCGTGGTAGAGCTTCGGAACATCGTAAAGACCACTGAAGACCAACCGGTGACGCCGGTCAAAATCGGAGCTGGCGCGATTGTCCAGAATCACTTGATTTCCGGGGACGACGGTCACATCGCTCGTGCCTGTCGGATCGCCCGAATAATCATCGATCGAGTGGCTGTAGGTATACGAGGCAAGGAATTGCAGACCGTAGGAGAAACGTTTGGTGACTCCGACCTGCAGCGAATTGTAGTTCGAACTCGACGAACTCTGCATCGCGTGTACGCCGAATCCTTGCACGGCGAGAGCGGATAATCCTGGACTGAGCGGTCCGGGACTGAAAGGCACAGGAGCGAATTCCTGGTTGAGATCAACCAGGCGATATCCCTTCCGTCCAAGTGATCCGACATAACTCACGTCGAGCAGCCAATTATTGGCGAATTCGTTTTGCACTCCAAAGCTGTACTGCTGAACGTAGGGAGTTCGGAAATCGTGTATGTCGGGATAGATGCCGTTGGCGGAAACGATGGCGGCGGGGCCTGTAGCAGAGAATGGTGACTGGGCCATTATCGCCGGGGGCCCGCCGAATGGAAAGAGCACCGGGTTATTGAAGGCCAGTGGATAGGCGCTAGGCTGAGGAACATGAACAAACGGATCGGAAATCGGCGTCTCTAACGTCTGCGCCAGCGTGTAGTACGGAAAATCGAGCAACTGATTGTTGTACAGGCGTGAATTGGCGCGATCGTAATAAATACCGTATCCCCCGCGAATGACCATGCGACTCGAGTTTTTCATAGGCTGCCAGGCAAAGCCGATTCGCGGCGCAATGTTGTTTTTGTCGGGCGGAACTAGCGACGGTTGCACCAAGGGAATTCCCGGCAGCGGATTCTTCGCATTAGAAGCCTGGACAAATCCGCCGGTGATCGCAACGTTGTCGCCAACTGGGAAACCTGGAATGGTGACCGTCGTGATCCGACTGGGATCAAATCCAACGAAACGGCCCTCATCCTCAATGAATGGCCCATAAAAATCGTAGCGAGCACCTAGGGTGAGGGTGAAGCGAGGAAAGATGCGCCAGTCGTCGTTGACGAAGCCAGCCCAGTCTTGCGCGTGAAGAGCGCGGTTATTCACACCCGAACCCATAATTGTCAGTCCGGTTAAGTCGTCAAGCCCGCCAAGAAAATCGAAGAAGCTATTCCCGGCAAGCGGACCAGTTGGCACTAACCCCAGAAAGAAAATCTGTCCGCGAGTATAGAGATTGAAGTCCTCACTCAAGTGGTGATGCTTGTACTCTGCACCAAACTTGAGGCTATGCTTGCCTACTTGCCAGCTTAGCGTGTCGTTGGCTGAGTAAGTCTTCTCATCAGCGCCGTTATCCGAGAATGGGTTGGCACCAACATCGAAGTAGTTGGCTACTGAGATCTCTGGCATGCCGGGAAACAGATTGCCAAGCGGCGAGCTAATTCCGAGCTGCGAAGCCGTGAACGGCTCCTGCGGAGTAGAGCCGGTAGTAATAAATCCGAAGCCGAAGTGGGCGTCGTTGACCAAGTGGGGAGAGATAACCTGGGTATCCTCGAGTGAAAATACTCTCTGGTTGAGGTTTGCTGTGCCGCCAAATCCGGGCACTGGCAGAGCGTTACCCAACCCAAACAGATTGAAGAGCGCCTGCAGAGTAGGGTTATTGGCGCCGAAGAATTTCGCGGAGAGGCGATTCCCTGAAGACACCTGGAAATCCAAATTGCTATTGAACTGGTCTTCACGAAACTTCGATGTACCGACCACGGGTACGGCGACCGGCTGAGGAACCGTACCGGCAGCAACTGCCACGGGATGCGCTGCCGAGGGGATTACAAAAGAACCATTCGGTAATTTTGCCTGCAGTAGGAACTGTGCGGTCGAGTCGAAGCAGGGTGGAACCGGAGAAGTCGCACATGGAAGTAGCCCATAGGATGCCGCGAAGGCATCAACTCCCGCGGTCGACCGGTCATTGGTAAGGTTTTGTGGCACAAACACAGTTCCGATAGAGTTGGTTAGCGAGGTGGCGTTTCGCTCGCGGCTTCCCTGGTACGAGACAAAAAACCACAAACGGTCTTTAATGAGCGGGCCGCCGAGCGTGCCGCCAAACTGATTGCGCTGGTAGGGTGGACGCGTGATGTCGGCCCGATTTAAGAAGAAATTGTTGGCATCGAGTACGGTGTTGCGGAAGAATTCGTAAGCGTTGCCGTGAAAATTGTTTGTCCCCGATTTGGTGACTGCAGCGACAACGCCTCCAGCAACGCGCCCCTGGGAAGCATCGTACTGGCTGGTCTGAACGATAAACTCTTGCAGAGTGTCGGTGGCCGGCACCGCTAAGTTGGGCAGCGAACCGGTGCCGATGGAATTAGAATCAGTGCCGTTGATCACGACCGAGTTCGAGGTCGCGCGCATGCCATCCACATATATGGGGGCATTACCGCGGCCTAACTCTGATGAGTTTTGTATGGGCCCAGAAGTTCCAGGAGTCAGAGTGAGCAACTGCTGAAAGTTTCGGGTTGGCAACGGCAATTGGCGGATCTGTTGCTGCTCGATGACGGTCCCGCGAGCGGCATCTTCCGACTGCACTAATGGCGGTTGAGCTGCGACTTCGACTGTCGTCTTTTCTTGCGCTACCTTGAGCGTGACGTCCAGAGCCGATATTTCTGTGATCTTGACCACCGCATTTTCGATCGTGGTAGTGCCGAACCCACTCTTCTCTGCATCGACGCGATAGTTTCCTGGCGGCAGGAGCGAAAAGCCGTAATGGCCAGACGCATCGCTGGTAGTCTGGCGCTGAGTCCCCGCCGAGCTGGTCAGAGTTAATTTTGCACCGGGAACAACCGCGCCGCTAGGATCTCTTACCGTGCCGATGATCTGACCGGTCGTTGCAGTCTGTGCTTGTGCACTGTTAGCAAACCAGCAAAGTCCACCTAGAAGCAAACAGGAAAGCGCCCACCCGAACTGCCGCATATGTCGCTCCTTGTTTCTTCTTAGCTTGTAAACTTATCGGTGCGAGACTACGCGGCCTCCGGTATAGAGAAGCACGAGTTGATCGATGGCCTCATCCTCGTCCATTCCCAAATGTCGCCTCGCCCCAAAAAGCTTTTCTGCTAAGAAATAAGTGAAAAAATGCAGATAAATGGCGGTATAAGCCAGTGATGGATCCACGCCTGCCGGAAAGGCAACCCGGGATTTGCGAATCATTCCGGTGGCGTAGGTTCGGAGGCCGCCGGCGATTTCGCGAAAGCTATGAATGAAATGCTTATGTCGAAATTCCACGACATCGATGTACATGAGCCGCCAGTAATCCAGGTTCTGGGCGACTACTCTACCGATGGCTTTCGCCAGTTTCCTGAGAGAATCTGGATCCAGCGATTCCATAAGTGGCATCAGCTCCGACTGGCGGATGGCTTCCATTTTTCGCCCCATCTGATTCACGAGATCTATGAAAATGTCCTCTTTGGTGTCGTAGTAGATATAAAGCTTGCCCATGGAAACCCCCGCTTTATCGGCAATTTCACGCACCGTCGTTCCATGAAAGCCTTTCCGCGTAAATAGTTGCAGCGCGGCACGCTCAATCTTGACGCGGTTCTTTTCAATAGTCCCACGGAGCAACTTGGGCATTTATTTTCAAACTCGTTTCATTTACTCTGCTCACTACCAAAGCGAACGCTCGCTCTTTTTGTAAAATATACGGCTTGTACAGCATTCCGAGAACCATTGTCAAGACATTTGTGAGGTGGCAGACTTGCTTTTGACACACAGTAGCCTGGCAGCGTCATCCAGGAGGGTCCATTGAAAGGAAAAGTCGCCGTCGTTACCGGTGCTGCCAGCGGAATTGGCTTTGCGATAGCAAAGTCGTTTGCGGGGGCTGGCATCGACTGCGTGCTGGCTGACGTTGATCAGAATCAAGGGGAACGTGCTCGTTCTCAACTAGCGAATTCTGGCTTCCACTGCACCTTTGTTCGAACCAACATTTCCGATGTAGGGGATGTGAGGGCGCTGATGAATGCGGCGGTTGAGAAATTTGGCCAGCTCGATATTCTGGTGAACAACGCCGGCTTGCAGCACATCGCGCCCGTAATCGATTTTCCTGAGGAACGCTGGAACTATCTCATCGAAGTCATGCTTACCGGACCATTTCTATGCTGCAAGTATGCCATGCCCCACATGATCAGGCAGAAGTGGGGGCGGATCATAAATATGGGCTCACTACACAGCAAGGTCGCATCTCCATACAAGGCCGCTTACGTTTCGGCGAAGCACGGGTTGTTGGGCCTCACCAAAGTTGTGGCGCTTGAAGGGGCCGAGAACAATATCACTTGTAATGCGATTTGCCCGGCATATGTTCGCACGCCACTGGTTGAGAAGCAGATCGAGGATCAAGCCCGGCGTCACAATATTTCCCCGGCTGATGTTGTGCAAAAAATCATGACCCAGCCCGCAGCGATTCACCGTCTACTGGAACCTGACGAAGTTGCCTCGCTCGCTTTGTACCTTTGTTCAGACCAAGCGGCTGGAATCACCGGTGCGGCGCTCGACATCGATCTCGGATGGACGGCGCACTAGCGCGAAACATTGGCTGCATCGCGAGCCTATTCTCAGAGCGGCCAAAGTTCGTCTTCTTTTTCTTCTTTCCTTCCGGGCGAGGAGAGTTTTCGCTCCAGGAACTCCCGCGCCAGATCTCTCCCTCCGATTCCAAAGGCTATGGCAAGCCCTAGCATGGCTGCTCCAAATGCAGTTCCGAATGCGATCAGCATGGTCTCCTGTCCCACGCCTACGACCTCGAAGACCATCGAAAGCGTGAAGATGCTGATGATGATACGCACGGACATGCTCAATATTCGCGATGAGCGAAAGTTAGCGTTCACAGCTGCAAGCAACGTGGCTCGGGAGAAAAAGCTAGCTGCCAGGAGACCAACGAACAGAATGGCGAGCGCTACGAACAGGCGAGGCAAGAAAAGAAAGAAGTCGGATATGTACTCCTCCAGACCGGCGATTCCCAGTACGCTGACGCCCAGGAGCACGAAGCCAATCCAGGCAACCCAGAAGACGAACCGGCTGACCAGCTCGGTGGAAGAAGGCAAAGCCGCCAGGCGCAAGAGTTGCGTCGCGCCGGCATTTTCTGAAAGCCTAGCAAACTTCGTCAGGCGCAGCATGCTGCGCGCGATCATCTTCAGTACGTAAGCGATCAGCCATCCGATAAAAACGATGATGAGCATTACCACCAGGCGTGGCAGATAGTGCGCAACATCTCTCGCCATCTGCTGCACCGCTTGCGTCAGTTCTGTAATGATGATTTCCCGCATGACTACCTCACTTTTTCTCGGTCCAAACTTCCAGCAGATACGGTTTCATCCGCTCGAATTCGGTGCACAGAGATTCCTCACGCTCTTCGAGCTCTTCCCCCGTGCCGTTGCGATTCTGCAGGACAAATGTCAAACTTCTTCCCCGATAGATTGGAATGAGTGCCTGAAGAATGTGATCCCGATTAATAGTCGATTTGTGATATGAAGCAGCGAACTCGAAAATGGTCCTTGCCCACAATTGGTCGGAAAAATTGAATTCGCTATCTTGCATGGCTGCGATCTGTTGCAATTCCGCTAGCGTCGACGCAATGAGAATGGAGCGCAGAACCGATTCCAACTGGGCAACCCCAGTGACAAACATTTCACGAAGTCGCTTGCGATCGACTCTCACAATTCCTGCGGCGACGTCCGGCAGGGCCCCGAATGTTGGTATCGGTTCAGATGCCGTGATCTTGCTCCATTCCGAAAACCTGCCGTCCAGCGATGAAAATAACGCCCCCACCGTCCGGCGCATGGCCGCAACCAGATCTCGGCTACCGCTGGTGATGAGTTTGGTTCCCAAGAACGCCTGGCAAACACGGTACTTTCCCGTCAGTGCCGCGATCGTGAGGGAAACTTCCGGGCCCATTCGTCCGGCATCTTCGTTCCAGATCTCTTTTCCAAGAAAATCGGTTGCCAGCCGTCCTGAGATGGCAACCTCCAAACCATAGGGCTCGCGCACTCGATATCCATAGACAGCGCGGACCATGGGATACAGCACGTTCCGCATCAAGACACCCTCGAACCTACGCCTGCGATAGATGGGACAAACCAAGTCAAAGTTGTCCTCATAGATTGGCCGCACAAGTCGTTGAAGCCAATCGGGTTCGATGGTGGTTGCATCGGGGGAAATCATGACACAGGCCCGGGCCCGCAACAGGTCAGCAGCAGCCAGAATCGTCCGTAGGGCAGCGGCGGGCTCGGGCGAGCGAGCATATTGGGTACTAATCGCGTGCAACGTCCGTAGCGCATACACTTTGGATTGGTGCCACACATCGTCGATAGAAGCTCCCGTCACCAGCTCCGGTGTGCCATCTTGCGATCCGCCGTCGGCATTGATGATGGCCACTCTCTCGCGGGGAAAGCATTTCAGAATCCCGGCTTGAATGGCTCGCACGACGGGGCCGATCGTCTTAGCGTGGTTGTGGGTGGAAAGGCCGACGACGATATCTACCTCGCCCACGTTCATGAGCTGGCGAAGGAAGTCATCGGACAATAGCGTCTCTTCCGCCAATTCCACCTCCCGCTAAATAAAGTGCGAACTCTTAGGATGCCGTGCGCGGCCTTCTTGCTGCCAGATCAAATGCGCCGCAAGCGGAACCAGTAAAACTGGTACGGCCCCAGGGTCAGAAGGTAGGGAAGATCGCCAATCCGTGGGAAGACGTTACGGCCGAACATTTCAATCAGAATATTGCCCTTGTAACGCTTTAGATCCAGCTCGACCGCCTGCGCGGCATTGGACAGATTGTTCACGACCAGGATTGTTTCTTTGCCCAACTGCCGCACATAAGCCAGAATTCGATGGTTTGCTGGGTGCAAGAATTCGATCGATCCCGACCCAAACACCGGGCTGGATCGGCGAGTAGCAATGAGGTGCTTCATCCAGGACAGCAAGGAGTGTGGCGTGCGTTTTTGCGATGACACGTTCACGGCCTGAAATCCGTATACCGGATTCAGAATCGGCGGCGAGTAAAGACTCTCTGGGTCCGCAGTAGAGAAGCCGCCGTTCCATCCTCCGCTCCACTGCATCGGAGTTCGCACCCCATTGCGATCACCTAAGTAGATATTGTCTCCCATGCCGATCTCGTCTCCGTAATAGATGATCGGAGTGCCGGGCATGGACATCAACATACCGTTCATCAGCTCTATGCGGCGGCGATCGTTGTCGAGCAGCGGGGCCAGCCGGCGACGAATGCCCAGATTCAGCCGCATTGCTTTGTCACCGGCGTAGATGTCGTACATATAATCCCGCTCGATATCGGTGACCATCTCGAGAGTCAGCTCGTCATGATTGCGGAGAAACAAACACCACTGACACGACGGCGGAATCTCCGGCGTCTGCTGCAAAATCTCAGTGATTGGTTTCCGATCTTCCAATCGCAGTCCCATGAACATCCGCGGCATCAGGGGAAAATGAAACGCCATGTGGAATTCGTTGCCGTCGCCGAAATAGGGGCGGAGATCGGACGGCCACTGATTGGCTTCCGCCAAAAGGATCGTCCCGGGAAACTGCGCATCGACTCGCCGCCGCAGGTCGCGAATCACAGCATGCGTTTCCGGCAGATTCTCGCAAGTTGTGCCTTCCCGCTCGATCAAGTATGGAACTGCATCCAGCCGGAAACCATCGACGCCCAGTTCCAGCCAGAATTTCATGACGTTCCACATCTCCTCACGCACGGCGGGATTGTCGTAATTCAAATCCGGCTGGTGGCTGAAAAACCGATGCCAGTAATAGGCTTTCGAAATCGGGTCCCGTGCCCAGTTCGACATCTCAGTGTCGAGAAAAATGATCCTGGTTCCTTTGTACTTGGAGTCGGTTTCGCTCCACACATACCAATCGCGTTTGGGATTGTCGCGGGAGCCTCGGGACTCGACAAACCAGGGATGCTGATCAGACGTGTGATTCAGCACCATCTCGATGATCACGCGGATGCCACGATTGTGCGCCATCGAAAGGAATTTCTTGAAATCGTCCAAAGTTCCATAGCTGGGATGAACCGATGTGTAATCGGAGATGTCGTAACCGTCGTCGCGGAGAGGAGACGGGAAAAATGGCATCAGCCACATCGCATTGACGCCCAGCTCCTGCACGTAATCGAGCTTTTGTGCCAGACCCTCGAAGTCGCCAATACCGTCGCCGTTCGCATCGTTGAAAGTGCGCACGTGAACCTGATAAATGATTGCGTCTTTGTACCAATTCAGATCGGACGTCAGCGGCAAACCGTTTCCCCCGAGCTCGACGGCCTTTGACCGGCGAATTCAGTAGGATATCAGGCTGTTGGAGTCGCGGAGATGGTAGGGACACACCCCGCAAGGGAATGTGACCTGGATGGATCGATTAGCGAACTTGTCGAGATCGGTGTGAACTCTGTCTCAGGTGAAACACGAGGCTGACGGTAAGGCGAATATTGTTCTGGCCCTGCTCGACGCCGGCACCGTCATAAAACGACGTGCGCAAATAGTCCCCGTTGAAACGAACAAGAAATTGGTTGGAGAGAGCCTGCTCGACTCCGGCCCCAGCGGTGTAGGAGGGTCTGAGCGACCAGCCATGAAAGAAGCGAGTAGTGCCGTCTGGTACGGCACCGTCAATCAGCGCACCCCCAGCCAGTCCACGAACGAGCATCCGCGTGTTTCGATGCTCCCAAGGATAGAAAACAGCGCCTGTCTGGTTGTTCGAGATGTAACCCAAATGTTGCGTGCCCAGCACATTCTGAGTGCGGGCGTAGCTGGACTCGACAATCAAGTCCCAGCGGGGACGGAGTGAGATTGACGCGCTACCATCGATGCCGTTCATATTGACGCTCTTTGCGCCGGGGATCGACATCATGACGTTGGTATAGCCGAGGCTCAGGTTGTAGGCTGGGCCCGTGACTGCGGGCGCTGGCGCCGATACGAACCCGTTTTGTGCCGTCGCGGGGGCTGCGAGCATGAGAACCAGCCACCAAAGGTTAGCGGGCCGAAATGCGTTTCTCATCGAATCCTTTCTGTTCGGCAGTACGGCCAGGGAGGGCAGTCGTGCAACCGTTTTATGTGGCGAGCAAATATCAATGTTGTGCAACCGCTGGGGATGCAGGATTTACCGGATTCTCAGCCAGCAGCTTCTTATCGGACTGGCTGTAGCTCAATACCGGGAAAAATGGCGTGACCTCGAATGGCATCTTCTCGCGCGATGAAACCAGAGCCACTGGGGTCGCGTTCATCATGATGACCTGATCGCTCCAAGGATCTAGTTTGATCCGGCTACCCAAAGGAAGGGCGGCAATCTGATCGACACGCTCCTTCTGCAATGCAGGGCTGGAGCCTAGAAGCGCAGCCATGCGCGTGCCGTCGCCATTTGCCATCGTGCTTCCCAAACGAGGGGTGATCAAGTGGCTCAAAGCTGGCGCGCGATTCTGCAGCGCTTTGATAAACAACCCTGCGTTGCCCATCTTGTCTTTGTAGGGAGAATTCGCGAGCAACTCCATTGCTTTGTTGTCGGCGGCTTTCTCGTCGGCTGGTGGGTGCGCGAAATGCATGCGCTCAAAGGTGTCTCTATCATCAAAGAAGAATTGGTCGTTGAACGCCAACTTGGTGTCGATGCGATGGCCCAGGGCGATGTGCGCCAGCTCGTGAGCCAAAATCATCGCCAACGAAGATTCATCCGGCAACACATCGAGAAGGCCGCGGCTGATCACGATGGTGTGTCCGACTGTGAACGACTCCAAAGGAGCCGTTAGGAGCACACGGCAGCGCACCTCTGGCACGATTTCTAATTTGTTCGTGATGATCAGATTATTGACTACGGTCTCGAGGATCTTGTCCACGTCGCCAGAAGGCGCGAGCACACCCACCCTCTGCAGATGGTCAAGAGCATTGTCTTCCGCCATCCGTTCCCACATACGTTCCGCTTCGACCGGAGTGTTGTCTTTGGCAACCGGATGGTCATCGATTGAGTTGTCAACTCGAATTTCCGTGAATTGGTCATCTCGCTTGGACTGGCCCAGGTCATAACCCCATAGACGCGTCTGCGCCTTGAAATACAAGTCGTGATAGAGCGGGCTATTTTCTTTCGTTCCCGATTCCTCCACGTAAATGTAGGAAGGCAGCCACACATCGGATTGCAGATTGAAGCGCCAGCTGTCGAAGTGCAAGTAACCGCTAGAGCGGGAATTGCTGGAGTAAGTGCCGTTGAAGCGGACAACGTTGAAATCGCGATCTTCGACCCAGATACGTCCTTCAAATGCCCCTTTCGGCGCCTTCTTTGCCGGTTGGACATCGATCACGATGCAGCGCGCTTCTCCAAGAAACTCGCGGCGCACAAAAGTGAAATGATAATTGTTCTTTTGAAAATCACCGTCGAGGATGACCATCTGCGCGAACCCCTGCGGTAGAAACCTGAACTTAAACGCATTTGAAAAGGGACTCAGCTTGTGATGACCCGACCCTTCGTGTTCTTTTTCGAACAGAGCATCGTGCGGGCCGCTGGTAAGGTCAACTCGCTCCAAAAAGTACTGATCGCTCACGGGGTCGACGTTATGGTCGCTGTCCTCGCGAAGATTCTGGATATACGTCTCAGCCAAAGGATGCAACGTCCTCATCCGCGTCACAAAAGTTCGTTCATTCGCGACAATACGATCGACCGTCTGGTCGAAAGAAAGAGACGATGAACGCGCCGCTGGTTCGGCCGCAACCGCAGCCAGCGAAGATACAAGCAACAGATAAGCGATCTTGTGAAAACCGCGCATAGATCTCCTCATGAAATAAGTTCGAAAATGATGTGGACTTGAGCCAGCGAATCGATTGCTTGGCCGCCGCGCGAAGCGGGCTTGAACTTGATTTGCTGAGCCGCTTTTACCGCCTGCTCGTCCAAGCCGTAACCCAATCCTTGGACAACCTTCACGACTTGAACTTGTCCGTCGGATTTGAACAACACTTCTAAGCGGACCTCGCCGTTGATTCCCCGCTTGCGTCCCTCATCGGTGTAGGCGGGTTTGGGTTTGAAAGTGATTTCGACGGGCGTACTCGCTCCGGAATTCGGTTGCGACCCCGCTTTATGGGAAGTCGGTCCGCTGAATGCCTCGAGTGCCCCGTTGCCAAATCCGGCGCTCGCCACGACTCTCGGAGTTCCGGCCCGCGTTCCATTTCCCTGCCCTGATCCGCTGCCGGAATCGAACGCTCCAGTTATGCCGACATTGGCAGCCTGACGAGTTTGCGCGCCTTGACCATGTCCATCGAAAACGCCCGGCTGGGCAGTATCGGCTAACTTGACAACTGGCGCTGTCACCGGACTCTCGTGCGAAAACGTGCCTACAGCGACTACCGATGAAGTCGCCGTTGCCGGCAGCGCGAGTTTCTTACTTTCGAGCTTTATTTCAGGAGCAGTAGGCTCCGGCTCGGCTGGCCTGTGCATCGCGACTGCCCGTACTTGTGGTGCAACAATAATCGGTGCTATTGCCGGCGGTGTTATCGCAGGCTTGCTTTTGACCTGGACCTTAGACGGAACCAACACGCGTGCCACGGCAGGCCGCTGCGGCTCAACCTCGACGGGCTGATAAGCAACGAGGCGTGTAACCCGATCAAACTTGACCGCGACAATCTTCTGGTGAACTCGGGTGCCGACATAAATGAGGCCCATGATGGCCAGCGTCTGCGCGGTCCAGCCCGTCAGAAACGATTTCCAGCGCGGTTTCGGTGATGGCAATAATGTGAACAGAGTTTCCCCCAAAACTGCTTAGGCGATTAGGAGCAATCGCCATGCCAGTGTGATTTTGGAGCACTGCAGTCGAGGTCCCCGGCACTCCTTCCCCACTTAAATCTGGCAACCCTAAGAATGACGGTGGTTTATTCGGGTTTCGAGGTCCGGTGGAAAGCAGGCTATGAGGAGGCTTTCTCTAGCACGAAGGTGACATCTGCAAGCGGTTTTAGGTTACTGCTGGTTACCATAAGTGAAGAGCAACAACGTGAAAATGGTGTTCACAAGGGAAAAGATTTTCCATCGCGCAAGTTTCGTTGCATCCCTGCCGGCGGGTAACAGCAATGACTACTATTCAGCCCCAAGTTTTGCCACCTTCTTGATCAAACATAAAGGCTTATGCAAGGATGAGTCGCACAACCAATGAAACTTGCCATGCAATATTCAAATGGCGGTGGGGCAAATGCTCGTGGATGGTTCCCAATGATGCGGCGCATTGGAATCTCGACACTTCTCGCAGTCGCGCTTCTTTCTCTTGGGTCCTGCACCAAGAGAACTCCTACGCTCAACCTGCTAGTTTGGGAGGGCTACGCGGATCCATCTTTCGTGAAAGCTTTTGAGGAGCAAAATCACTGCAAGGTGACCGCGTCTTACATGGGTTCGAGTGATGAGCTAGTGGCCAAGTTACGCGGGGGCAGCGCCGGCAACTATGACGTTGTTTCTCCCTCGAGCGATGTGGCCGCATCCATCGCCGCGGCTGGCCTTGCCGCCCCTCTCGATCTCAGCAAGCTTCCCAGCTATGAGCAGCTATCGATGCAATTGAGATACTGGCCGTTAGTGCGAATCAAAGGCGAGGTTTTTGGCGTGCCCTTTATGTGGGGCCCGGATCCCATGATTTACGACACCACCGTTTTTCCCCAACCTCCGGACAGCTGGAACATTCTTTGGGATCCAAAATATCGCGGCAAAGTTTCCGTGTGGGACGACCTCTCGACGGTCTACATGGCGGCGCAAGTGCTCGGCTACGATAAGCCTGATCCAACACGGCTTTACAACCTGAGTGACGATCAACTGGAAGCGGTCAAGAAAAAGCTCTTGGACTTGAAACCCAACATTCGCAAGATGTGGACTACCGGCGGCGAACTCACTAATCTTTTTCAAAACCATGAGGTCGTTCTCGCCATGGGTTGGCCGCTGATGACCAATCAACTGCGCAAGCTGAACTTCCCTGTTGGCGAGACGATCCCCAACGAGAATACCACTGGGTGGATCGATCACTTAATGATTACGGCAGGCAGCGAGAACCAGGACCTGGCTTATAAATTCCTTGAGTATATGATCGAGGCGCAAACCCAAAAGAAAATCAGCGACGTTACCGGCTACACTCCGGCAAATCCCCAAGCCGCACAATTCATGACGCCGGAACAGGTCAAGAACCTGCATCTGGATGACGTCGACAACTACCAAAAGCGTCTTTATTTCTGGCAAGACGTGCCGCGCCGGGCAAAGTACAACGAAATCTGGAATGAGGTGAAGGCAGCCCAATAGGGATGCGCAAGGCACTACAATCACTGCTCGGATCCTATGGCTTCGACCACTCCTCAAACTGTGGCCGGTAATCCCTCCCAATCCGGCATGAAAACGCTGCTTTCGGTTCGCAATGTCGCCAAATCGTTTGGCCGAAATCCTGTGCTGCGTGATGTCTCTCTCGAGATTGCCGAGGGCGAATTTCTTACGATTCTGGGCGAAAGCGGCTCTGGCAAGACTACTTTATTAAGAGTTATTGCGGGCTTTGAAAACGCCGACTCGGGTGAACTTTGGATGGAAGGCACGCGGCTCGATATTCTGCCGCCTTACCGGCGGCGTGTGAACACCGTCTTTCAGAACTACGCGCTGTTCCCGCATTTGACCGTCGCGGAAAATGTTGGCTACGGTTTGCGGGTGGCGCAATTGCCGAAAGAAGAGATTGCTGCACGCGTCGAACAGGGGCTGGCGATGGTCAAAATGTCGGCGCACGCCAGTTCGAAACCCGCGAAGATCAGCGGCGGCCAACAACAGCGTGTAGCCTTGGCTCGCGCGTTGGTAAATCGGCCTCGATTGCTTCTGCTGGATGAACCTCTTTCCGCCTTGGACGCGAATCTCCGACGCCAGATGCAAGTCGAGCTCAAAACCTTACAGCGCGAAGTTGGCATTTCATTCTTATTTGTCACGCATGATCAGGAAGAAGCTATGGTCATGTCGGACCGCATCGCGCTTTTGCGCATGGGCGAGTTGGAGCAAGTGGCTTCACCGCGTGAGATCTACAGTCGTCCGTCAACAGCTTATACGGCGCAGTTTATCGGCCACACCAATCTTCTACGCGGGGAGATTAAGAGTGGTATGGCTCGGGTAGGTTCCCTGTCATGGCCGACTTCGCTACCGGATGGGCCTATCCTGTTCTCCTTGCGCCCCGAAAATATCCGGGTCGTGTGGTCCGACGCAAGTGCGAGCGAAAACACAGTTCGCACTCGTGGACGCGTTTCCCACCGAGCCTTCCATGGCTCAACCGATCTTCTGCAAATAACTTGCCCAGACGGCCTGATCCTTTCCGTCAGAACGCCTACACGGGAAAACTGGCCTGAGGATCTCGAACTGGAGTTCTCTCCCGACGACGCCAATCCAGTTCGTGAATCTCCGGAGCGGCCCTGATGTTTTCCCGCGCCTACCGAACTGCCGTCACCGTCCCGCCGCTCTTGTGGGTTGCGGTCTTTCTATTGCTGCCTTACGCATTTTTGTTTTGCTATAGCTTCTGGTCCGTTTCCTCAAGCCAGGTCATCGTACAGTCCTGGTCGCTTGGTAATTATCGCGAACTGCTACGGGTTGACGTTTATCTGCAGACCTTGTTTCGCTCTATGGGTATTGCGGCTCGCGTCATGCTGCTTTCGATTCTCTTGGGCTATCCACTGGCTTATTACATGTCCTTCCATGCTGGCAAAAGAAAAGATTTGTTGTACCAATTGGTAATCATTCCGCTTTGGGTCAGTTACCTCGTGCGGGCGTATGCGTGGAAAACAATCCTCGGCAGCGACGGTGTTCTCAACACGTTGTTGCAGTACGTTCATCTGACCAAGCATCCGCTGGAATTTCTACTCTACAGCCCGTTTGCGGTAGTGCTTACCTTGACGCATATCTACACGCCTTTTGCCTTTCTGCCGATTTACGCGTCGCTTGAACACATTCCGCGCAGTCTGGTCGAGGCTTCTCACGATTTGGGCGCTTCCCCATTACAGACTTTTTGGAGAGTCATTCTTCCGCTTTCACTTCCCGGCATTCTAGCGGGAGCTACGTTTGCGTTTGTTCTGAGCTTGGGCGACTTTCTCGCCCCTCTCTTGCTAGGCGGCCCCAGCGGAATCATGATCTCGAATGTCGTTGTTAGTTTGTTTGGCGCAGCCTACAACTGGCCGTTGGGCGCAGCAATCTCGCTGTCCATGTTGATGCTTGTGGTCGGACTCCTTGTCCTTTCCGAGAATTTGGAAAAGAAATGGAGCTTCCGATGAGCGATCGCCGGGGAAGCTCGCGATGGCTACCATGGCACGCGGTTATTGTTTTCGCTTTTCTTTATCTGCCCATCGTCACGCTGATCGTGTATTCATTTAATGGAAGCGGAGTCGGTGGATTCCCTCCGCGCCACCTGACGCTGGATTGGTATCGGATCTTATTCGCTGATGATGCGATGTGGGCATCGGTACTGAACAGCTTGGTCGTAGCCGCGGCCGCAGTGGCAATTTCGCTTGCCTTTGGCATCCCTGCCGCACTTGCTCTCGACCGTGCCAATTTTCCCGGAAAGGCTGTTTTTCGGCGTCTTGTGCTCTTGCCGCTCATCCTGCCGGGCATCATCACGGGACTTTCTTTGTTGATGCTTTTTCGGGAAGCGAACGTAAGGCTGAGCCTCATTACAATCATCCTCGGCCACGGCACGGCTCTGATTTCCGTCGCGACAACCGAAGTTTTTGCCGGATTGCAAAAGTTGGATCGGGTGCAAGAAGAAGCCTCACTCGACCTCGGCGCGAATTATTGGCAAACGTTTTGGCGTGTCACGATTCCTAACTTGCGCTTGTCGGTTGTCGGGTCAGCGCTCCTGATATTCACTCTTTCGCTGGACGAGATTGCTGTCAGCTTCTTTCTTATTGGACGCGATAACACCTTGCCCCTCGAGATCTGGGGCCGTCTGCGTCGTGGCATCACTCCAGAGATCAACGCGATCTCCACCATCATCTTTGTCTTTTCGCTCACGGCGATTGTGGTGTGGTATCGTCTCCGGGCAGGCGCTGAAGGCAAGCCAGAGATTACCGCTGAACTGCTGGAAGGCTAAACAGTCGGAGTAAGTATTTAAGGGCTGGATGGCCACAGCAGATGGACGAAAACCCTCACTTTTCCGCAACGGAGGGTCTATACTGTGCATCTCTGTCATTTTTGACAGTGTCCGCGAACCATCCGAAACCTTACCCTACGGGGGTCTGAACAATCGAGGAATTCCATGAACCCTAAAATCACAACCTTCCGATCCGCTATTGGTCTTGCGGTCATCGTTCTCACTAGCATTTCCGCACTGGCGCAAGAGGGCAAACTCTTGCTTCACGTGACTCCCCCGCAAGCCTACATTTTTCTGGACGGCCGCGCGATTAGCGAGGCGAGCAAGCACCGCTACCTTAAACTGCCGGCCGGCGACCACAAAATTGAGTTGGTCAATTACGGTTACATTCCAACGACCCGCTCGGTGACGATCACTGCGGGAAAGTGGACCGAACTCGACGTGGACCTACAGCAAGTTTCCACGTTCAACGTTTCCTCACCCTTTGGCGCTATCACGATCGAAGGCGCGGACCACGATGCGGTGCTGTTGAACGGAAAGACACCTGATTTCTTCGTCGGCCAGGGCGATGAGTTTAACAACTCGTTCATCTGGAAACAAGAGCTCGTGGTTCCCCCGGGCACGTATCAGGTCACGGTTTTGCGCCAGGATAAAGAGATTTGGTCCGGACCGGTCACGGTTCCTCTCAACAAGCGCGTGGTCGTGGACATTCCAAAGGGAGTGCGCAAAACCGTTGGGTGGTCGCGTTGGGAAAAGCTGGGATCCACACCGCGCTTTACTGCCGGCGCCGCGAGCGCTACGGTTGCGGTTGCGCGCCCAAGCGCAGACTTATCTGTAGCTACCGCGCAATTGAATTGCGGCGACTCGTCCCAACTGAAATGGACCTCCGCCGATGCGCCTCAGGTTGAAATTAACCCGATTGGCACAGTGGCTACATCGGGCCAAGAAGCAATTCAGCCAAAGCAGACGACCACGTATAACCTGACGGCGACGGGCCCAGGCGGTACAGTAACCTCCGCCGCCACGGTAAACGTGAACACTGCCGTTCAAGCCGACCTCGGTCTTTCTCCTGCGGAAATCCATTACAAGCGGGTGGGCGACCAAGTAGTCGAAGATGACACAACGGCATTGAAGTGGACGGCCACCAACGCCTCGAACATCTCAATCGACCCGCTAGGTGCGGTTGACCCCAATGGCAGCCGAACCTTGAAAATAGCGCCGAAGAAGACCGATCCGGGGCCTGTCGACGAAACCGTCACCTACACTCTAACGGCCCGCAACGACTGCGGCGGCACCGAGGAGAAGACCGCCACTCTCCACCTCGTTGGCTCAATCGAATTACCGGAACTTGCCTTGCGCAGCGTGTTTTTCCCGACCGATCGTCCACAGACCCTCAAGTCGGAAGCTGCGTTACTGCCGAGCGAGCAGGAAACGCTTAAGTCGATTGCTGCAGATTTCCAAAAATACCTTGCGTCTGAGCCGAATTCGCGTCTGATACTTATCGGTCATGCCGACAAACGCGGGCCCCAGGCTTATAACCAGCCTCTCTCTGAGCGCCGAGCACAACTAGCGAAGAAATTCCTGGTTCAAAATGGAGTTCCTGAAGATAAGATCGACACGCAGGCTTACGGCAAACAGAAGAACCTCAGTGCTGATCAAGTGAAAGAACTGCTGGCGCAGGACACGAAGTTGAGCGCTGAGGAGCGTGACAAACTCATGCGCAAGTTCCCGACCCTCGTGCTGGCCTACAACCGTCGGGTCGATATCAATCTGAACCCGGGCGACAAGCAATCAGCGCAGGATTATCCGTTGCAATCCCCGGATTTCGCCAGGCTGGTGGATCGAAACGGGCCCAAACAAGCGGCATCTGGTGTCGAACTCGCCGCCAAGCGGGAGAAGATCTCGAAGCAGTAACGACGGAATCGGTGCGCCGCAGGCAGAGGATAATTGCGGCGCACCGAGCTTCAAGCAGAAAACATAAAGGCAGCCGGCTACGAAATTATCTCAGCCGCAGCCCACGATTTTGTGCCCTTGCTCCGGCCCATATCCACGTACTCGAAGCCAGCTGCTCGCACCGTTTCGGGATTCAGCAGATTGCGGCCGTCGATAATGACGGGCACCTGCATTGCCTCGCGCAGTTGTGCCAGATCCAACTTGCGAAACTCATCCCAATCCGTCAGGAGGAGTAAGGCTTCGGCTTTTTGCGCAGCTTCCAATGCCGAAGAGCAATACTCCATGCGCTCGCCTTGCTCTGGAAGTTCCCGCCGCATCGCCTCCATAGCTTGCGGATCGTAGACTCGCAGCCTGGCACCGTCCTCCAGCAGAGCTTTGATAATACGCAAAGCGGGAGATTCACGAATATCGTCGGTTCCACCTTTGAACGCCAGTCCTAATACCGCCAGATTCTTGCCCTGTAACACCCACACGGCGTCTCGGATTTTTTTGAGAAACACCGCGGTCCGCTGCAGATTGATGTTCTCCACTTCCTTGAGCAGTCCGCAATCGACGCCATGTTCCCGCGCCAGATACATGAAAGCGCGTAGATCCTTGGGGAAGCAGTATCCGCCAAAACCGATGCCCGCATTCAAAAATTGCCGACCTATACGGGGATCGAGTCCAATGCCGTGAGCGACTTCGGTAACATCGGCACCCACCTCTTCACACATGTCCGCCACCATGTTGATAAAGGAGATCTTCATCGACAGGAATGCATTAGCGGCATGCTTGATTAGTTCCGCGGTGCTCACATTGGTGAAAACGATTGGCCGCTGGAGCGGTTGATACAACCGCTCCAGCAATGCTCGCGCCCGTTCACTCTCGACTCCCACGACGACGCGGTCGGGCCTGAAGATGTTTTCAACCGCCTTGCCTTCTTGCAGAAACTCGGGATTCGAAGCTACGTCGAACTCGGCCGGTTGGCCGTCCGATGCACGTGCGCTTTTGGCAAGCCGGGCGACAGTCCTCTTGATCCACTGTGCCGTAATCGCTGGCACCGTGCTCTTTTCGACGATTAATTTGTAGCCGTTCAGGTTTTGCGCGATTATGCGGGCTGTGGCCTCGACCTGGCTCAAGTCGGCTTCGCCGCTTTCTTTTTGTGGAGTGCCGACGCAGACAAATAGAATTGTGCCCGCCCGCACGGCATCCTCGACATTCGCGGTGAGAGTCAGCCGCCCATCGCCCAGGACGCGCGTGAGTAAGTGATCTAAGCCCGGCTCGTAGAAGGGCACTCGACCGGAACGAATCGTATCGACCTTCGCGGCATCGTCGTCGGCGCCGATCACCTCCCACCCGGTATCTGCAAATCCCAAGGCTGTGGGAAGACCTACGTGCCCGAGGCCCAACACAGCAATTCTTGGTTTCTCGACATCAGTCCGCGCGCTCAAAGTGAGCTCCTTTTTGAGAGTTAGCTTATATACGTGATACTGATCAATACTCATGTATTATGGCTTAGAAATTGACTCTTTGTTAATTAACTCGTGTACCTCGCCGTGTCGAATGGCCCGGATTGGGAATTCCGACACGACCTGGAGCGTCGTGTCGCTTTCATTGTAAGTCGACCCCTACAGATTTGCTTCTGCATCCTCTTGGAGAAAAAGACATCCAATACTGTGTATGTTATGACGATAGTCGTTGTGACATATACTTGGAGCCTGCAAGGTTATGCGAAAAGAAACCGTATCCAAGCGACGTCGGCCACCTTGTCCTGAGGAAACTGCTTTTCTTGATCTGATACGGACTTGCGACCTGCTATCGCGACGTCCCGCCCTTCTGCTCAAGGATGAGGACTTATCGTCGACGCAATACAACGTGCTCCGCATCTTGAGAGGGGCTCTCGACGGCCTCCCTTGTGGGGAGATTGCCAGCCGCATGATCACCCGCGATCCGGACGTCACTCGGTTACTCGACCGATTGGAGAAGCGGGGTTTGATTTTGCGCTGGCGCGAGACCAAGGATAGGCGGGTAGTGTTGGTACGGATTACTCCCGAAGGCCTCAAACTGCTGGCTCGGCTAGACGAACCGGTGGAGGAAATGCATCGCCGGCAGCTGGGACACCTGGGCCAGAACCGGCTGTCCACCTTGACTGAACTGCTGGCTGCAGCCCGTGCCAGGATGAAGTAATTTCTTGTTTTATATATTTGTTGCAACGATTATCGTTGGCACGCATCTATCACAGAAGCAAAAAGGAGATCTACCGATGACCACAACGACCGCACCCCAAACCTTAACCACCATCTGGAACGTCGACCCGGCCCATGCCGTTGCCGAATTCAAGGTGAAACACATGATGATCTCGAACGTAAAAGGACATTTTGCAAAGATCTCGGGAAAGCTGATTCGCGATGAAGCCAACCCCGCAAACTCGCAAGTCGACATCGTTATCGATGCGACCTCATTGGAAACGCGTGAACCCCAACGCGATGCCCACTTGAAAAGCGCCGATTTCCTGGACGTGGAGAAGTTCCCTACCCTGACGTTCAAATCGACGCGGGTCAGCAAAAAGGGTGACGGAGAGTATTCCGTCGAGGGCGATCTGACAATTCATGGCGTGACTCGCAAAGTGACTCTCGCCGTCGAGGGACCGACTCCGCAAACGAAGGATCCGTGGGGCAACACGCGAATCGGGATTTCGGCAACCACCAAGATCAATCGGAAGGACTTCGGGCTGACCTGGAACGCTGCGCTTGAGACTGGCGGGCTTTTAGTGGGCGAGGAGGTCTCCATCAGTTTGGAAGTGGAATTCATTAAAGCCTAACTTGCGTTAGCTAGCCTCACGCTTTAAACCGCGCCGGGGCTGGCTTGGAAAAGAGGAACTATGTCACTGCGACCAGTGAAACAAATCATTCAACCGAAGCCGACCATCGAGGGTGCGGGCGTAAAGTTGCAACGCGCTTTCGGCTTCGGCAAGACCAAGGAATTCGATCCATTTTTGTTGCTGGACGATTTTCGCAACGACAATCCGGCAGATTATCGGGCCGGCTTTCCATGGCATCCACATCGCGGGATTGAGACGATCACCTATGTTCTTGCCGGCTCCGTCGAACATGGCGACAGCTTGGGCAATAAGGGCAAAATGACCGCGGGAGATGTGCAGTGGATGACGGCTGGCAGCGGCATCCTGCACCAGGAGATGCCCAAGGGCGATTCGCAAGGCAAGATGCACGGTTTCCAGTTGTGGGCGAATCTGCCCGCGGCCCTAAAGATGACCGACCCGCGTTATCAGGACGTTCCATCCAGCGCGATCCCGGAGGTCACGGATGATGACGGGACTCGCGTCCGGATCATCTGCGGGGAGTTCTGGGGCAAGAAGGGACCGGTCGAGGGTGTGGCTGCGGATCCGAGCTATCTTGATGTGTTTGTCCCGCCGCTGCAACACAAGCGGCTAAAGATCGAGACAACTCGGAATGCATTCGCCTATGTGTTCGCAGGATCGGGCAGATTCCGGGACGCGTCGGATCCGCGCGCCGTTCTGACGGAACAAGCCGCAGACCCAAATGCGCCCGCCAAGTATGACGTCGGCAATCATTCCCTGGTGCTGTTTGACCGTGGAGATGAGATTGCGGTCGAGGCTGGCGATGAGGGCATTCGCTTCTTACTGGTCTCGGGCAAGCCGATCGAGGAGCCGGTGGCATGGTACGGCCCAATCGTTATGAACACGCAGGAAGAATTGCGGCAAGCGATGGCAGAATTGCATACCGGGGCGTTCATTAAGCATCGCTAGCGTTTGTCGAGAAGGTGAGGCCTCACAGTAGCGACTCGGGGGGCTACAGCGAGCAGCTCAGCCGAGTCGCCTCAGCTCGAGTCAGATCAGCAGCGGGTGCTTCCGCGCGAACCAAGAGGCTCATGAATCCGGCCTTCAGGAACCAGCGCAAGCGCCGGCCGCTGGATCGAATGTCTGGACACAATTTCTGCCTCTGGCTTTAGCGCGGTAAAGAGCTTGATCCGCTTGTTGCAGGATTCCTTCTACCGTAAGCTCGGCGTCGGAGTTGTGAACCGTCACTCCGATGCTTAGAGTGATCGGAATGCTGCCAAACTGCGTGAGAACGGGATCTTGAGACACCGATAACCGAAGCTGCTCGGCACGGTGAGTGGCCGGAGTCAAATTGCAAGTAGGCAAAATGATCAAGAACTCTTCCCCGCCGTAACGTCCCGCGAGATCGTAGGGCCGCAAGTTTGACTTCATCCTGCCGGAAACCTCCCTAAGCGCTTCGTCGCCAGCGACATGGCCGAGCGAATCGTTGACATGCTTAAAGTGATCGATATCGGCCAATATGATCGCGACCGATTGATCGGTTCTCCGGCTGCGCGCTAATTCGCGCTTCAGGCCTGCCAGAATCTCTCCACGGTTTAAGAGTTTAGTGAGAAAGTCGTGGCTAGCCGCGAACCGCAAGGACTGCTGTAGTTCCAGAATTCGCTTCCCTACCAAGATACGAGCTTTCAGTTCTGAGGGGTCCACCGGCTTGGCTAGATAGTCATCCGCTCCAGCCTCCATGGCGGCCAACAGGTCTTGTTTCCTGTCTTTAGCAGTCAGCATGACCGTATAAACATAGCCTCCATCGGAGCCGAGCGTCCGAATTCGACGGCAAAGCTCAATTCCGTCAATCCCGGGAAGCATCCAGTCCGTCAACACCAACTCGGGCGCCTCCGGCTCCTGAAGTAACTTCCAAGCTTCGAGACCGTTGCCGACGACACGAAATTCCAAGCCCCAATCGCTCAGATGGCGCGAGACCTGATAACTGTCGATCGCCGAATCTTCAACCAGCAAGATACGCAAAGTTTTTCTCCGCCGACGAATACCGCAAGAGGTTATAAATCAGGTTTACACAAGCACGCTGAAGTTAAAGATTACGTAGGTCACGAAAGCCAAGTTTGTAACCGGAGAGGTACCCTTGTTCCAAGTAAACGTAAAAGGACAACCTTGTGCCCATTAGGGTCGAAAGACCCCGGACATTCTCTCGATCTTTGCAGATTCCTCAATGCCTTACGGTCAACGGCACCGGGCGTGAGCTATGCGCTTCCTGTAAAGAAATCCCTACGGCTAAGCCCCGTTTAAGCTACCATTATCGATGCGTTGGATATGGGGAATCCCAAAACCGGTCCGGGGATTGGCCCGGGGAATCAGGCGGCCGCCGTGCGTTCGCCTTCAGATGCAGGGAGCTCTTCGTCTAACGCGCTTCCAGACCACGAATCTCCCACCGTCGGAGATTACTCCCCAGATGCTCCAACAATGATCGACGGGGCGGTGGCGTATGCGATTGCGCCTGTCCAAGAAAAGGCAAAACCTGCATCCGTCAGCCCCTCGGACCCCACCACCTTGCCGGAAGGCATGTTGCTCGCCCAACGTTACAGGATTGTCCAAATCCTCGGACAAGGCGGCATGGGTGCCGTTTATAGAGCCACCGACCTTGAACTGAACCGTACCGTCGCGCTCAAGGTGATCCGCCCCGAGTTGGCCCGCGAAAAAGCCATCGTGGAGCGGTTTAAGCAGGAACTACTGCTGGCCCATCAGGTCACTCACCGCAACGTAATCCGCATATACGACCTTAGTGAAGCCGAGGGAATAAAGTTCATCACCATGGAGTACGTCGATGGTGAAAATCTGCTTGCTCTCATTCGTCAAAAGAAGAGATTTACTCCGGACGAGTCGGTCGAGATCATGCAGCAGGTCTGCCGCGCTTTGGAAGCGGCGCACACCGTGGGTGTGATTCACCGTGATTTGAAACCGCAGAACGTCATGCGCGACAAGACAGGACGCGTCGTGGTGATGGATTTTGGGCTGGCGCGTACCCTCGAAGGCGACGGCATGACGCAAAGCGGTGCCCTAGTGGGGACGATGGAGTATATGTCTCCCGAGCAAGCGCTCGGCAAGTCTTTGGATCAGCGCTCCGACATTTTCGCCCTGGGACTGATTTTTTACGAAATGCTCACGGGACAGATGCCATTTAAGGCGAATAGCACTATCGCCAGCCTGATCCGGCGCACACAGGAGCAGGTCGCCCCCGTTTCCGATCACGACAATACCATCCCCCGGTCCGTGAGCAATATTGTCAGCAAATGTCTGGAGCGCGACCTCGAATTGCGATATCAGAGCACTACCGATCTGCTACGCGATTTGGAAAGCTGGCAGGGGAAACGGGCCGCTGCCACGCTGACTTTCGAACCGAAAGTCGGGCCCTGGGGACAAAGCTTACCCTGGCCCACGATTACTGCAGTTGTCACAGTGGCGGCCCTCGCTATTGTCGGTTGGGAGTTTCGCGGTCGATTGTTGGCTCCTTCCAGTCAACATGTCACGGTTGGCCCTCAGGTTTCACTGGCGATTTTGCCATTTCGCAATGCCTCCGGTGATGGCACATTGGATTGGTTGGGACCAAGCCTGGCTGAGATGCTAAGTACAGACGTAGGTCAATCGGCGCAGTTGCGCACTGTCTCGCAGGAACATTTGCATCAACTGCTCTCCGACCTGCGCGTTGGTCCAAATACCTCCTTGGATCCGACCAACTTAAAACGGTTGGCCGAGTTCAGCAATGCCGATACGCTCGTCTGGGGACAGTACGCCAAGTTCGGAAACCAGATCCGCATTGACGGTACTCTGCAGGACATAAAGCACAACCGAAGCGTGCCTCTGAAAATTGAGGTTCCGAGCGAGAAGGACATTCCCGGAGCCGTGGATCGCTTGGCCGAATCTATCCGTCAAACGCTCGCGCTCCCGTCAGATGTCGTAAAAGAGCTGAAAGCAAGTTCATTTCAGCCAACTTCAACTTCCGTAGAGGCCTTGCGCGATTACAACCTGGGCGTCGAATTGCTGCGAGACGGCAAGAATCTGGAGGCGCAAAAGCAACTACAGACTGCGGTCCGGGAAGACCCGAATTTTGCCCTGGCGTACGCCAAACTGGCACAGGTGAACAGCGGCCTTGGATATGACACGGAGGCTGAGCAGTCGGCGAAAAAAGCTGTTGAGTTAAGCCGCGACTTACCCGACGCAGAGAAGTATTTGATTTCTGCGATTGAATTGCAGGTGCTCAAGAATTACCCAGACGCAATCAAGGCATATCTCAATCTCGCTAAAGTTGCTCCTGACAATTCCGACGTACAATCGGCTCTCGCCAGCTTGTATCAGGACTCCGGCGACCTCGCAAAGGCCAAGGAATACTACCAAAAATTATTGCAATCGAATCCGAAGGATATCGGGGCAATTCTTGACCTCGGCCGCATTGCGCTCAAGAGTGGAGATCCGCAAGCCAGTTTTGACCCTCTGAACCGCGCTTACAGCTTGGCCGTGCAAGTAGACAATCAGGAACAAAAGGCAATCAGCCTACACCTGATGGCTGTGGCGTACAGAATGTTGAGCAAGCCGCAGGAAGTTTTGCGAAATGAGAACGAGGCCATCGCCATCTGGCGCAAGATCGATCAGAAGCGTGGCCTAGCTTTCAGCTTGAACGAATTGGCCAACTCCGAGGCTTCGCTCGGCGACAATAAGAACGCTCGGAAGGATTTCGAGGAAGCCTTGCAGATTCGCCGCGACATAGGCGACAAGCGGGGACTGGGCGATAGTCTGCTGGACGTTGGTAATTTCGAAGATGATCAGGGCGATCACGATGAGGCCCTGAAAATGTACAAGGAAGCGTTGGATTTACAGCGCGATCTTGGAAACGAGGGAATGCAGGCCCTCTGCTTGAACAACATCGGCAGCGTGTACTCGAACAAGGGCCAGTACGAAGACGCGTTGACGTACTTTCAGCAGGCCCTCCAATTGCGCGAAAAAGCCGGCGTGCCGCAAGACATCGTGGAGGCCGTCCATAACCTCGGTTACACCTTGGCGCAGATGGGCCAGTACGACAAAGCAATTTCCAATTACTTGCGCGCCTTGGATCTGCGGCGCAGCATGAATGATCCGCGTGGGGCAGCCATCGAATCCTACGGTCTAGGCATGCTGTTTCTCTATCAAGGCCGATTTGGTGCGGCTATCAAATCTGAGCAGGAAGCTCTGAAGACTTTCCGCGATATTCAGGACAAGACCGCTTGGATGGCGCAGGTCCTGGGTGGTTACGGCGAGGCGCTCATCCTTGCCGGACGTGGAGACGAGGCAAAAACTGATTTGGATGAAGCCCTCGGTCTTTCACGCGAGCTGAAAAACAATGAGACGATCGCGGCCACATTGGGCTTCCAAGGAGACGCCCACTACTACAGCGGAGATTTAAAATCCGCCCGCGCTCTATATGAAGAAGAACTCCGAACCGCGACGCAAAGCAAGGAGCCGGATTCAGTTTTGCGGGCGAAAACCGACTTAGCAAAGGTCCAAGTCCAGGAGAAGCGCGCAGCTGAAGCGATTCCTGTTCTCCGGCTGCTCATTCAGCAGGCCGACGAACTCGGCCAGAAATACACCTCGGTCGAGTGCTCGATTTTGATGGCGGAAGGAATGCTGCAAAACCATGATCGCGCTCACGCCCGCCAGGAACTAGATCGGGCCTTGCTGCTCGCGGACAAGCTGGGAATGCAGCCCCTAAGCGCACGGGCGCACTATTTGCTGGCCTCTATCGAGCAAAGCGACGGCAACAGTAGTGATGAGCAAAGTCACTATCGCGAGGTAATTCGCCTAGTGGATGCAATGAAGAAAGATCCGGGGGCCGAGAAACTGCTGCAGCGCTCCGACTTCAAAACAATGTACGATGACTCCACACACGCGACCCCGAAAAGTTAATCAGATTAAAAGGCGAGGGTGAGCCCCTCGCCTTCCTTGTTTCAATCCACTTCCTTGCCGCTTTAGTGCACGTTGTAAGTCACCGAGCTCAGATGACCAGCGGACTGCAGGCATTGTGTGGTGCAAAAAGTAGCGGTCCCCTTATTGGATTAAGGGGCGGTCTCCAAGAAATGGCGAAAATCGGAGGCACAAGCCCTATGCCCGCCACAATGCCCCCTGGTGGCCATTCATTTGCTTCTGCTCCGGTGCAGTCCGCTAAGTCAACTCGAGGCGCTCTACCAAGCTACGGCATTGCAGACTGGCGACTCCATCCGGCTGCCGCCTGATCATCGCTGATTTAATTACTTATGCGGTCCGGACTAGGTGCGCCTTCTAACGTCCTTCTTACCAATAGGTAAACGTGAAGTTGTCCAAATATGCGGAATAGGCCGCCTGATCATGGTTTCCGTCCATCTGGTAATTCACTGTAATGCCCCACCAGTTGCCAGAGACTGAGCCCGGCGCATAATAACGGTTAATGGTGCTGGTCACTCCGTTGAGAGTGATCGATTGGAACAGCAGCCAATTATCCGACTCGCGCTGCACTTGGATGGTCACGTGGTTCCAGGCATTGTTTTTGAGATGGCAAGCAACGCCGGAGGAAACCCATTGTTTATTCACGTTGTCCCAAATGTCCCAAACATTGCCGCCCAAGACATTACACTGATGGCCCCAAATCAGACTCAGCCCGTCGAAGTACATGTTGATGTCAAACTCAAGGGCCTGGGTGATGCCGAGATTCGTAGGGTAAAAATAGGCATCGTAGGTGAAGTTGTGCAGCGTCGGAAGAAGCGTGTGGTTCGAGTCGGGCAAGCCTTGGCTTGTGCCCTGACCGATCAAGTGATTGTTCCACAAGACATCCGCATAGGACGTAGTACCACCGATGTTGAATTCAGTTGCATCTCCACTAAGCGACGGTGATTTGATCCCTTGGGTCATCCCCCAGGTGACGCCCGGGCACGGATACGCACAGGTGTTATAGTCAGGCGGCAACTCACCCCAGCCTTCCCAGCCACCGCTAGCCTGCAGATGCGACAAAGAAGTCCCGTTTACCTTTACCGTGGTAGAGGCCTCAGCCGTGCCAACCGCTCCTTGGGCTGTCGCAGAATACGTGGTGCTGGTGCTCGGGTTTACTTGCGTCGATCCATTAGCGGGGAAGGTACCTAATCCTGGAATGGCGACTGAATTGGCATTGGAAGTCGTCCAACTCAAAGTTACCGTCTGACCACTGTCGATCGTATCGGGTTGCGCGCTGAGGGAAATCGTGGGATTTGGATCCACAGTGACCGTGGTGGAAGACGCAACCGTCCCTTCAGGCCCGGTTGCGGTGGCAGTGTACGTAATCGTTGCATTCGGAGAAACCGTCACCGATCCACTTGCTCCGTAGTTTCCCACTCCGGCGATGCTGACTGAGGTAGCATTTGTCGCAGCCCAGGTTAAAACTGTCGATGCACCGGCCACAACGCTGGCGGGTTGCGCGCTAAACGAAATCGTGGGCTTCTGGCTACTGGTCCCGGTGACACTGACCGTCGTGGAGGACTGCGCCTTTCCAGCCGACCCGATCGCAGATGCTGTATACGTGGTTGTAGCCGTGGGGGTTACCTTCAGCGAGCCGCTGACGGGGAATGTGCCGTAACCGCTGATACTGACCGAACTGGCATTGCTCGCATTCCAGCTGAGCATCGTGGACGCGCCGCTCGCCACCGTGCTCGGTTGAGCCTTCAAAGTTATCGCGGGAGCCTGGGTGGAATTGTTTTGTGTGGCCGATGAACCTCCGCCGCATCCCAAGGCCGGGATTAGGACTGCAAATAAAAGAGAGAATGATGATATGCACAGGAAATATCGCATGGAAACCCTTTTTATGAAGTATCAGGCGAAGTGACTAGGATTTGCTTTGGATTAGGCTGATTCTAAGCAGCTGGACCTCTACCTACAAGCGCAAATGTCCAAGTAATTACTCAGAAGTTCCTATCCCGGGCCTATTAGACTCGAACTTCAGAAATAGAATTTCAACGCGACTTGTATGAAACGCGGATCGCGTGCCCCTTGGGCAAAGCCGAATTGAGGAGTTCCGAATTCGAGCGGCTGCGGCTCTTCACCGATTAAGCCCAAGGGCTCGACCAACGGGTTAACGTGGTTCCAAATGTTGAAAAATTCAGTGCGGAATTCAAAATGCTTCGATTCGCTGATCGGGAATGTTTTGAAAATGGAAAAGTCCCAATCCTGCAAGCCCGGACCGAGTACGCTATTGCGGCCAGCATCTCCGAAAGTAAAAGGAATGGCGTTGTCGACGAATGCGCAAGTGTTGAAAAACGTCCCCGGCAAGCAATGCGTTCCATTGGGATTGCCGACCACGTTGGGCCGCACTTCATAAAATCCCACGCCGCCTCCGCCATCGCTGCTGGACACATTGGTGAGTGAATCGGTGATGGTGAACCAATTGCCGGTCTGCGCGGTTACAATTCCTGCCACCTGCCAATTACCGATGATCTGATTCAGAGCACCGCTGGCACCTCCGCCAAATCGTTGGCCGTTGCCGAACGGCAGTTGGTAGATGTAGCTGATGACAAAGCGATGCCGCACATCAAAATCAGAGTTTCCGTATTCAAGATAGGGTTGGGTCTGAATACGAAAGTCTCCGTTGTTGAGCGAGCCCAGGTTTGCGCTGGAAGCGTCGTCCAGAGCATGGGCGTAGGTGTACGACGCCTGAAATTGCAGGCCATGAGTGAAGCGCTTTCGCCAACTCACTTGCAGTGAACTGTAATTCGAGTAGCCGTCGGAACGAAGTTCGTTAATGGCAGTATCAAAGACGGGATTGCAATTCGGAGGAAACACGGAATCGTCGCACATCTTGGCCGGGCGCCGCGGCGCGGTCGGACAATTACCAGCCGTATTGGGAAGCGTAGTGCAAAATACTGGATCCGGGACCGCTTGGTTGCCGTTGTAGTAGTTGTATAGATCGTTCCCGCGTGATCCTGCATAAGAAATCTCCAGCACGCTCTGGATCGGCAACTCGTATTGAAAACCGAAGTGCCACTGTTGGGTATAAGGCGTCCGCAGGTTCGAACTCACCGCAAACAGTAGCGGAGTGTTGGGATCGGTCAGAGAATTGGCAGGAAAGCCCTGTGAGAGCATATTCAATCCTGGGATCGAGCAATCATTATTCGGTCCCAAGCCCGGGTTCGCTGAGGACAAGAAACAGGGTGGATTGAATGATTGGGTCACGAAGAACGGAGGATTAAAACCCGGACTGGGATTCGAGTAGGGGCCGTTCTCATCGCCACCGTAGAAAATGCCGTAGCCCGCGCGCATCACTAGCTTATTGCTGATCTGATAAGCAACTCCGAGACGCGGGCCAAAGTTGTTCAAATCGGTGGGAATCAGTCCGCTGGTTCCGTTTCGCAGAATCGGAATATTAGCCGATAAGAAAGGCGTGAGCTGCGCATTTTGTCCCGCAGGGACAATGAGCGAGTCGTTTGCAAAATCGAAATTTGCCTGCTGGTTGCCTCGCGCCTTCACTGTAGTGAAAAGGTCGTAGCGTAGTCCCAGATTCAGGGTCAGGCGCTGAGTTGCGCGAATATCGTCCTCTGCGTAGAAGCCGTACACCGGGCGATGATAATCCACGGTGTGCAGGCTGGTGATTTCTCCGAAGTCGGGAATACCCAATAAGAACGTAGCAAACGCTTCGCCGCCACTAGTCGGCGATGCGGGGTTGTCAGTGAAATCGCTGGCGAAATTCATGGTTCCCCGCGCGGCTGCCGGCTCAAACAAAGTAAACTCCTGGCGGCGGATCTCCACGCCGAACTTCGCCGAATGCCGCCCATGCGACCAGGTCAGGTTGTCGCTTAGCACGTAGGTGTTCTGCTTCTCGATGGCAGGTAAAAAGCCGGCGCTGCCAATCGTCGCGGTTCCATCGGCGATAGTGATCTGCGGAAGACCCCCAAGATTGGGACCAAAGGGAACGCCGGGAAAGCCTAGTTGGGCGGAAACATTCGTGTCGCTGTTCAACTGGAAGCGGTGAGTGTTGATCCGGTTGTAGCCTAGCCGAAACTCATTGATGACGTGCGGCGAAAAGATGTGGGTTTCGCTCAACGCGACGCTGCGGAACGAGTCCTCTTCGTAGCCATCAGAAAACGCGCCGCCATCCAGCGCATTCTGGAATGGTGAAGGCGTAAAACTGGGCTGATCCTCGTAACTAAAGGTTCCGAACAGGCTGTCTCTGTCGTTAATCTTGTGGTCGATCCGAATATCGGCGTTATTGCGATTGTAGGTTTTTAGCGGTTCGGAGAGGAAGTTCGAGCCGTTGATATTAGCGTTGGGAATCGGAAAGAGAGCTGAGAGTCTCGCGGCCAGTGGGTCGATCAGACCCTTGGGAAAAATGTTGGTGGGATTCCCCGAGGCATCCGTTCCGATGGGAACACCGCAGAAACCGCTGGCATTCAAAGCTGACGTCTGCGTCATGCGGGTATTGAAAATTTCTCCGTAGTACGTGGGATGGCCGGAGCAGTCGTAGGCAGTAGTTCCTGTGAGTACATCCCCGCCGGCATCGACTTGCGGCGCCACGGTCGTAGTAAGAAAAGAGGAAAAATCGCCGCCAATCTCGCTTTGGGTTGGAACTAGCGAAAGCTGCGGCAAAGCCTGTTTGACGCGGAAGCCCTCATAGTCGACGAAAAAGAATGTCCGGTCTTTGATGATCGGCCCTCCCAGAGTCGCACCAAACTGATTTTGCTGATAGAGCTGTCGTCCAAAGAAATCGAACGCGTTTCTTGCATCCAGTCCGTCGTTGCGAAAGAATTCGTAGGCATCGCCGTGAAAGCCGTTGGTTCCGGACTTTAACACCGCGTTCAAGATGGCGCCGTTGCCCCGTCCAAATTCTGCGCTATAAGAATTGGTCTGTACCTTGAATTCCTCCAGGGCATCGACGGAGGGCTGAATCACGTAAGCCTGACCGGTCAGAACATCGCCGAGGTTGGAATTGTTATCCACGCCGTCCAGCAGAAAGTCATTTTGCAATGAGCGCGAGCCGTTGGAACTGAACCCGTAACTGGTCTCAACACGGGAACCTGGTTCACTCGGTGCGATACCCGCCCCCAGCAATGCAAGTTGGGCGTAATTGCGGCCGTTGAGAGGCAACGTCTCAGCCTGCTTGCTATTCACCAGCTGCCCGAGGTCGGATGTTTCGGTTTCCAGCAAGGGAGCTTGTGTGGTAACGGTCACGACTTCCTGGATGCTGCCCACCGGCATCGTGATATCCACCTTCGGCCTTTCATCAACGTTCACAGTAATTGGGCCAGCGATGGTTTTCTTGAATCCAGGTTTTTCCGCCGTAACCTGATAACGTCCGATTTTGAGTGGGCTCGCGATGTAGTCCCCGAGCTGATTTGACTTCGTCGTAAAGACTGTGCCGCGATCCAAGTCTCGGACTGTAATCTGTGCCCCTATCACCACCGCACCTGAGGAGTCCCGAACAGTACCCGCGATTCCGCCGCTATCTTTTTGTCCCCACAACAAGCTGGAGCACATCAGGGAGGCAACAACGACCAGAACGAATCGCGAAAGACAACGAAGCTGACTCATGGAGAGGCTCCTCCGGCTCACAGCTTATCGATGGCATCTTCGGCCTTGCGACTGAACGCGCCAAAAAGCCCGTGCCTTCGATCTGCTACTTTTACTTTCGTTTTGTTACGTTGTCAAGAAGAAACTAAATGGGCATTGGAGGGACAAATCAACCCTATTGGCATTCGTTCAGCATTCCGCAGGCTGCCGCGTACTCATGCAAGACGAGGCGAATATGGTGCTGGATTAGGGCTTGTGGTGTGGACGGCAATTCTCCACGGCGGATTGCCGCATACTCGACGGGCAGATACTGACTAACAAGCGGGGATGGCAGTGGGCCGGCGGAGAGATTTCCAAGAAGCTGAATTACTTCTTTCTGTACATCAGCGTCAGTCCAGTAATAACGGCAGCGGTCACTGTAACTGAAGGCGCGTGCAAGGCACTGCTCCCGTTCGTCGCCATGGTAATAAGAACGCCAGTAAGACGGGTTGCGCTGCATGGCTGAGTCTAGGGCCTCCCGTACTCGAGAAAGCCGGGTGCCGCATCTCCCGGCGAGGTGCTCTCGCTCGATGGCGCTGAGGGCAAAAACCGCTTCGCGATAGGCAAACGTCAGCGCCGGACCAACTTTCAAGATGGCGAAATGATCCTCCACCATCTGGGTCAAAGCGCTCGGTGTCTGGTAGTCAGTAGAATGCGCTTCGAAGACGAGGCAGGGATGCTCCGGCAGGGCAGCCGAAAGCGCCCGCGCTTTGCGTCGATCATAGGGCAGGATCAGGTTCTCTCCGAACTCGACGCCCGGTTGCACGACCATCGCGATCACTCTCTCCCAAGCATCTGACAAATCTTGCCGCTCGAAAACATGCCGGAAAACATCGACGGAATGACGGAGCTGCCTGGCGGTGGTTACGGCCGGCGGTTGTCCCGGCTCGGTTTCGCCGCCCGGAATTGGAACTTCCGTGCCTATCACGTAGAGCAAAGACAATGGAGAAGACAGATCGCTGCGCGCATTCTCGGCTGCCCCGCAAAGCAGACCAGTTCGCTGCGCGATTGTTTCGTCGTCTAAAGTGTGCCCGTCGTCAGCGCAAGCCATACTCGCATCGAGATGGATCTTCTGGTATCCGGCAAGCACACAGGCACGAACCAGTTCACACGCCTTCTGAAGTGCCGTTTCGGATGGTTGATCTCGCCAGGGATAGGGCCCGAGATGATCGCCGCCCAACACGAGCAACTCTTGAGGTACTCCGGTGGCACGTGCCGCTGATCGAACATTGGCAGCAAATTGCCCGGGAGTTTGTCCCATGTAACCGCCGTATTGATTTACCTGGCTCGATGTGGATTCGATCAGCAGGAGCGATCCACCGGAGGCAGCTTCTCGCAAACCAGCGTCAATGACGGCAGGATGGGCCGAGCAGACAGAGTAGACCCCTAGGGATTCTCCTTTGCGGTTGCGACTAATAATATCGCGCAGGCGACGGCTGGCATCGCGACTCCTTGGAGTCTGCGAAGACCTAACGTTCTTAGCCTGACGCCTCGCGTTTCGAGTGCCAGGATGTCGCTTGGTTTTAGACAAGCGCCACCTGGATTCCTGCCTTTTTCAAAGCCGCCAGATCGGATTTGGCAACTCCGCGATCAGTGATCACTTGATGAATCTCGGACAGAGGCGCAATCGACGACAGACTACGGCGGCCGAACTTGCTGGAATCACAAACCGCTACTACCAACCGTGCCACTTCCATCATGGCTCGATTCACTTTCGCTTCCAATAAATTCGGTGTGCTCAAACCGAAGTGCACATCAAAACCATCCACGCCGAGAAAGAGAATGTCCGCGTTAAGGCGACGCAGCGTCTCTTCCGCGATGGGCCCCACCAACGAAAACGAATTTTTCCTCAAAGTCCCGCCGGTGAGAATCACTTCCAGCGTAGTCCCGGCGAGCTCCGCGGCGATGTTCACTGCATTCGTAACGATCGTCAGGTTCTTATGCCCGCGTAGGGCGTGAGCAATAGCGGTCGTCGTCGTACCGGAGTCGAGGATCACCACTTGCCCTTCCCTCACCATCCGGGCTGCAGCCGCGGCAATCTGCAGTTTCTCCCTGCGGCGCAGCTTTTCCTTTTCCCGCAGCGTAGGGTCTTCGAGCGCACCTTCCTGCGCGGGCAGCGCACCGCCGTGGGTGCGATGGGCTCGCCCCTGGGCATGCAGACTCTCCAGATCCTTGCGGATGGTGACCTGGGACGTACGGAAGCGCCGGGCCAGGTCCGCGACCAGCACTCGGCCTTCGCGATTTAGAATTTCGAGGATGGCTCTACGACGCTCTTCGTTCAACACGTAATTGCCAGTTTGTATTTTATCCTTGACAGGCGTCAAGAGCGAAAGTAAGAGTATTGAAACGCAAGGAAACGAAACTTGGCGTTTTGGGCGGAGTTGGTACGCGGGAGTGAATGGGAATGGATGTTCTATCAGAGTTGTTGGGCCTTCCCGAGCGGCAGAAAGAAGAGCGCGGCTTATCGCATACGCCGGCGGAGATAGCCCAACAGCCTGCTACCTGGCAGAAAACTTTCGAGTTATTCCACAGCCGACACGAAGAAATTCGCGAATTCCTGCAGATGGCAGGAGTGTCGGCGACGGATTTCAACTCGCGGCCAGCGGTTTTCTTGATTGGTGCAGGAACTTCTGACTACGTAGGACAATCCCTGACGCCTCTTTTACGTCGAATGTGGCAGTGCGAAGTAACCGCCATTCCCAGCACCGATTTGTTGGCCCACGAACAAGCACTGACGCTACCAGAGCGGCGGTATCTTTGGATCTCGTTTTCTCGCTCCGGGGATAGCCCGGAGGGCGTTGCGGTATTGCACGAAGCCTTGGAACGACGGCCGGACATTCTTCACCTGGTAGTCTCCTGTAACTCAAAAGGACGCATGCTGCGTGAAAGCGCCGGCCGGCCGGCAGCATTGGGCATCCCGCTAGACGATGCTGTCAACGATCGCGGGCTGGCCATGACCAGTTCGTTTAGCAACATGGTTATTCTTGGGCAGTGTCTTGCGCACGCCAATAACTTCCCGCCCTACGCAGATATTTTGGATAAGCTAATTCAGGGCGGGGAGAGCTTCTTGCCCGTCGCGGCAGAGTGTGCAGCAGAGTTGGCAACCCAGCCATTCACTAAAGCGTGCATGGTTGGATCGGGAGGGCTTCGCGCAGTGGCTCGCGAATCGGCGCTGAAACTGCTGGAGTTGACCGCGGGCAAGACGTTAACCATGTCGGAGTCGGCGCTCGGATTGCGGCACGGCCCTATGGCAGCATTGGATGAAAATACCCTCTTCATATCCTTCCTTTCCGGCGACAAGCGGGTGCAGAAGTTTGAGCTGGACTTGCTCAAAGAGATCGCTCAAAAGAAGTTGGCGCGCACCCGGGTTGCTGTGTCGGGACTCTCAAATCTTGCGGACTCTTTTGCAGAATATTGCCTGACACCTTCCTCGCTGGTTGTAAATGACGATTACAGGCCTCCTGTCGATGTGATCTTCGGGCAGTTGCTTGGCTTGTTTTTCTCGTTACGTTGGAATCTGCGCCCCGACTCACCCAGTCCCAATGGCGCAATCAGCCGCGTGGTACAGAACGTGAATATTCATGCGTAAAACTCACAATCGCCGCGACCAAGAAAGGATGATTCCCGATGCCTGAGGTCGTTGTGGTGGGTGAGCTAAACCTCGATTTGATTCTCTACGGCTTGCCTAAGGACCTGTTGCTGGACCGCGAATCGCTAGCGACCGGATTGGCATTCACGCTGGGAAGTTCTTCTGCGATTTTTGCCCACAATCTGGCTACGCTAGGGACGAAAGTTGGCTTCATTTCTAAGACTGGCGGAGACGCCTTAGGCAAAATGGCTCTGGATAAGCTGGCAGCCTCCGGGGTCGACGTTGCTCACGTGAAACAAGGAGACAGCAAAACGCCAACCGGCCTGACGGTCGTACTGCCCTATCCCGTGCATCGTTACATACTGACGTATCCCGGAACGATGTTCGAGATGCAGTATTCCGATATCGATATGGGCTATGTGCGTTCGGCCCGTCATCTGCACCTTTCCTCGTTCTTCCTACACCGAGCTTTGCGGCCTCAGATCGTCGAACTGTTTCGGCACGCCAAAGATGCAGGACTCACCACATCGCTCGATACCAATGATGATCCAGAGAACGAATGGGGCGCAGACCTGTCTGAGGTCTTGAAGTTTGTGGACATTTTCTTTCCCAATGATCGCGAGGCAAAAAAGATCGCACATACCGATGACCTCTCGAAAGCGCTCAACGAGTTGGCGGCTCGTTCAAAAATTGTAGTAGTAAAGCGCGGAAGTGGGTCGGCCATCTGTCGCAGTGGAGATGAACAGTGGAGTTTGGCACCACCCCAAGTCAAGGTAGTGGATGACATCGGCGCGGGAGATAGTTTCGACGCGGGCTTTGTGCACCTCTACTTGCGTGGCGCCAAGCCGGAAGATTGCTTGGCGTTTGCCAACCTTGCAGCTGCCTACTCTGTGACGAAAGAAGGAGGAACGGAGGCCTTTCGCGATTCAGCCGCTATGTCGAACTTCATGCGCCAGCAATGGAACTTAATGGGGCGAGGAGCCTTGCCATGGCTCAGCTAAGGGTCCCGGGCTGCGTCGCGCTGTCGCTGTTGACTCTGTTGCTCGCAAGCTTTTTATTCCTGCACTCCCTGGCAGCAATGTCGCAAAAGCAACCCGAGCCGAACAACGAGCGGGAGTTGAAGGCATTTGCGGCGATCCGGCCGATCGACGTGCACGTACACGTCTTCAAGACCGATCCCGCATTTCAAGTAATGCTGGAACGCTTGAATCTGAAGCTGCTCAACATTCTGGTGGTGGATGACACCCTGTCATATCGCAAGCAGCTCGCCCCGCAAATCAAGGACACTCTTGCGCTAGTGCATTCAAGCCACGGCCACATCGCATGGTGCACCACGTTCGATCCCTACGAGTTCAACGACGCCTTGTTCGATGACAAAACCGTTAAGCAGATCAATCGAGATTTTGCCGACGGCGCGGCCGCGGTGAAGATCTGGAAAAACATCGGAATGGAAATCAAAAACCACGACGGTGGGTTCGTGATGCCTGATGACCCGAAATTTGCGCCAATCTACAAAGACATCGCCCTGCATGGCAAAACTCTGATGGCTCACGTCGCAGAGCCGGATATCGCTTGGGGACCACCCGATCCTGCCGATCCCTCTTGGTCCTACTACCAGGACAATCCGCAGTGGTTTCTATACAACAAGCCAGGATTCCCCTCCAAGCAGGAGATTTTGCAGGCGCGGGATCATGTGTTAGCGGAGAATCCCGATCTGCGCGTCGTCGGGGTGCATTTGGGAAGCATGGAGAAAGATCTGGAAAACATTGCTACACATTTCGATCGCTATCCCAACTTCGCCGTTGATATGGCTGCGCGGATGGAATACCTGATGATCGCGCGGCCAGAGAAAGTTCGTGCGTTTCTAATCAAGTATCAAGATCGTGTGCTGTACGGAACGGACCTTGATTTTCTCGCTACGGCCGACGTGCAAGAGACGCTGGATGAATGGCAGGAAACCTATGCGCGCGATTGGAAATTTCTGGCCACTGACGAGGCGTTCGAATATCAAGGAAAGAAGCTTCGTGGTTTGAGCTTGCCGCAACCAGTCTTGCAGAAGATTTTCCGTGACAATGCCATTCATTGGATACCTGGGCTGTAATGTTCGGAGGAGTCCCATGAGTACGAGAATGTTGTACGTACTTAGCGCAGTCTTCATAGTCGCCGCGTTTGCCAGTCGTTCTGCTGAGGCGGAGAGTGTAGCCCCGCTAAAGAATCAATGGCTGACTGTCTCGGTGCGTCCGGATGGTTCCTTTGAGCTACGTGCCGCAGGCCTGCACGATCCGGTCTTCATCGCGCGTGTCGGAGCGCAGGTGAATGAGAAATGGATCTGGTCGAGTGACTATCCGCAGCATCGCACCGCGTCATCGACCTTTCACACCGCACTGGGCGCAGGCCATCAAATCGATGTTTCGTTTGCAGGATCCGGAACTCAACCCAGTTTGAAATACACACTCCAACTCTATGAGGAACGGCCGTACGGAAACGTGCAGGTTCGAGTCGAGAATACGACCGACAAAGCGATCACGGTCCAAAACATTCGCGCTCTGGATGTGGTTGGCGACCCTCAGGTCAACCTTGGTGGGCCGGAGAGTGCCGAGCGCGTGCTCTCAGACAGCTATAGCGAAGATCGCCCCGTGATGCACATTTTCGATCTGGGCAAAGCTCCCACTTACAAAGGTCAGGACGATCTTGGAGACACCGCTGCCAACTTGCATCTCGCAGTGGGCAGCCAACTGATCTACAACCAGGCGAGCAAATTCAGTTTGCTGCTTGCCGCATTGAGTTCCGATCGCTGGCTGACCATCATGCATTTACATACCACGGAGGGTTCGTCCGGTGAGCCGCGAATCTCTGCTTACAGCGTCGATTCCACCGGCACAACCGAGATCGTCAAAAAAGAGTCGCTGCGGGGCGATCCTCCGTCGGGCCAGATTCCACTAAGTTTGCTCGTTGCGGCCGGGAAAGCAACCTCTTCGGAAACACTGGCATTCTCCGTCAGCCAGGATTACCACTCACAACTTGAGGATTACGGCGAGGCCATTCGCCTGCTGCATCATCCGCGAATTCCGGCCGCTGCCCCTTGGGGATGGTGGAGCTGGACAGCTTATTACTTCGGGCTTTCGCAAGGCACCGCAATCTCGAATGCGCAGTGGCTTTCTCAGCATTTGAAAGATTCTGGATTCAACTACTTTCACATCGACGCAGGGTACGCCTACGACGACGGCGAGTACGCGACACCTAATGCCACACTATTTCCCGATGGGCTGCGACAATTCGGTCATCAGCTTTGCCAGCTCGGGCTGACTTTTGGCATGTGGACAGCGCCGTTCCGCGTCGCAGAAAAATCGTGGGTTTACAAGCACCATCCTGAATGGCTTGTTCACGACGCGCAGGACAAACCGATCCAGATCGGGTTCATTGAATCCAGCCGCGATGCGATCTATGTGCTGGACGCAACGCATCCCGGCGCGCAGGACTATCTCCGCCAAACCTACCGGACTTTGACCCGTGAGTGGGGCGCACGCTATTTCAAATTCGATTTCATGGACGACACAGCGATCGAAGGCTACCATTACCGGCCGAATGTCACCGCTCTCCAAGCGCAGCGTATCGGACTCCAGACGATTCGAGAGGCTGTCGGCAATGACGTCCTGCTGGATAAAGATGGGAGCGCCATGCTCAACACCGTAGGACTGACTGAGTTGGGAAGAATTTCAGCCGACACCGGTCATTCGTTTCAGGGGACCAAAGAAGATGCCAGTGGTATTGCCGCGCGCTACTACATGAACAATAACTTCTACATTTCCGATCCCGATGCCTTTACAGTCTCTGAGCAATTGATCAGCGAGGAAGAATCGCACCAGGGTCTCAAGCCACTGACTCTGGACGAGGCCGAAGTCTCCATCACGCTCGCCGCCGTCGCCGGAGGGATGTTCGAGATTGGCGACGACCTGCCGACCTTGGGGTCAGAGCCTGATCGCATGGCTCTTCTACGGAACCGCGATCTGTTGAACATGGTGCAACTTCGCCGGGCGGCCACTCCACTTGATCTCATGACTTTTTCGAAGGACGATGGCCAACCCAGCATCTTCCTTTCGCATGAAGACAAGCGTCAATCAATGCTGGCTGTTTTCAATTGGACAGAGAATCCTCGCTCTCATGAGTTCACCATCGCGGATCTCGGAATTAAGTCCACTGCGCCGATAACCGCTTCCGACGTCTTCCATCAGGATCGGCCGGTCAATCTCAACCAAGGCATCTTGCGCATCGATGATCAAGCGCCGCACTCCGTGCGGTTGATAAAAATCATCGACAATTCTTTGCCAGTGACTATGCCTGCTATCTCGATGCAAGGTCCAAAGCAGGCTTCCTTGGGAGCAACGGTACATTTCTCGGCGGCGGTTGCCCCAGAGTCCGCGCCAGTGCTGGCTTATTATTGGGATTTTGGTGATGGAGTTTCAGCTCAGGGACCAACCGTCGATCACGCCTATACTCAGAACGGCACTTACAAGATCGTTTTGAAGGTCGATGGACTCGACGGATCCTCAACAACCCAGACTGGCTCCATTGAAGTTAAGGGAAGCATCAAGACGACGTATGATGTCGAGCATGCCCGTCGGTACAAGGAGCAGTAAAGCTAAGAATTCGCGTCCACCGCACTTCACGGGCCAAGGTCCTGAACCTGACGAAATCCATTTCCCGGGTCGATATTTGAGTTGATCTTCACTCCGTTCCCATTCACATAGTAATTCGCCTTCGGTCCACTGAAGACCTGGAAGTGAGTGTCAGTGACAGGGTCGTAAAGATTGGTAACTCCGGTGAGTAGGTTCCCCCAGCTGGAAACCTGGTCCGCCTGGGCTTGCTGGCGCTTTTCGAATTGGGTGACCTGCTGATTCATGGCTGCTTCCCTTTGCTGGTGGTAAGCGGCCATATGCTGCATAAATTGACCGAATTCTTGCTTCATCTGTGCAAGTCCCGCCTGGGTCAGCTGGTCTTGATACTGTTTCCATTGCGGGTTTTCTTGCCAGCTGTCGATCATGTGCTGCGTCATGCTGCGTGCCAGTTGCAACTTATCGGGAGTTGCAAGAATACTGATCATAGGATCAACCATCCATAGACCCTGATCACCGATCACCGAATTGCGAGCGTAAACATTGACAACCCGGGCTCCATCTGACGTCTTACAGTCGTAGGCGATGGATGCTTGAGTGGATCTTCCACCTCGCGGCGGGAGTTGCCAAGCTTGCGGAAGGCTTGGAGTCCAGTCGGAGGGTTTGAAAGCGAGAGAGGTACAAACGTTCTCGAACCGCCGCTTAGCATAAGATTCGGCATAAGGCTGCGCTTCACGATAGTTATCTACTACCATCTGGTACATGTTGGGCCGAATGGCAGCGTGTCCCGCCGGACCGGAGTGCGGCCCGGGCAAGACATATGGGGGGATGTTCGGATCGTTAATGCGGACGATGACTTTGCCATCAAGCGACCGTACGTCCATCATCCAGCGAACATCAAAATAACCGAAGCGATACATTCCGCCTTGAACTTGCCATCCGACGGGGACTTCTATCGAGAAGGCGCCCTCGGCATTGTCGGTATATCGTACCCACGTAGCGCTATCTTGCGCTTTGCCACCACTATCGGCTGCGAATGCTAATGGTCCCGAGTAGCAGGCTATATTCAGGAGCAGTGCGCCGGTTATCGACGCGGTCATCCGAATCCAGTTCATCCGTCTTCTCCCGCAAAGGCATTTTCAATGAGCTAGGCGGCATTCTTAGTTTGCCCGGCCCAAGCGATTGTATATTCCTCATTTACCTTTCTGTTGTTCGTTGAGTTCTGCTTCGAAATCCTGTTCTAACAATTGGGTCGCCGCTGGCCCGTGAAAATGCTGAAACTCTTTCGCAGTCTTCGATCCGGATGACTTCTGCGGCCTTCCCCTATGCTCCCATTTCAACGGCCAACCCACGCGAGACCGTCAGGGTCCTGCCCAGCCTCGATGCGGCCGGCGACTTCCAGCGAATGCAAATCGATGACGGCGACGTATCCGTCAGGTGAGCAAGCCACGTAGACACGCGAACCATCCGGCTGCATAAGAATTCCAGCAGCGCCGCTTCCAACTTTTATACGCTTCACTTCCCTTCGGCTGACTCGATCAAAAACCGCCACATCTGGTTTGCGAAGGCTCGAAATAAACGCCAGCTTGCCATCTAAACTAAACTTGAGCCGATTCGCTCCCTTGACGTTGGCGGCCAGAGTTTCGCTGACCTTCTTGCTCGCAACATCAATGATGGAGACCGTTCCATCGTCCGCGTTGGCAACCCAGATTTCCTTGCCATCGGGGGAAACGTCAAATCCCTCGGACCCATGGCCGACAGGAACAACGGTCTCGTTCCATTCTCCGCTCGAAGGCTCGGTCGTCTTTCCACCACCCATCTTTTCAAGGATGGTGACGCTGGCGGAACTGACGTTTGTGGTGATGATCTGGTTGAGGTCGGGAAAAACATAGATCATGTGAGTGCGATTTTGCCCGGTGCCCATGATCCAATCGATCTTTTTGGTCGCGGGATCGTAGCTGCCGATCGCCTTGGCAGCCTCAGCTGTAAACCATACTCTGCCCCCGACGAACGCCAGACCGTGCGGACCGCGTAGCGCTCCGAGATCGATCGGCGGCACGACTTTTTTCGCGGCAAGATCAACGACAGCCAGCGTGTTGTATCGGCCACCGCCGTAGTTAGAGATGTATGCAGTAGCTCCATCGGGCGAGGCGATTACCTCGTGTGGATCAGGACCGACAGGCAATTTGGCGGTCACCTCCAGGCTGGTGGGGTTGACGATAAGGAGTGTGTTGTCTTCTTTGGCCAGGATCAGCAGAGCCCTGTCCGGAGGAGTTTGCGCGTCAAGAGCCCGCGCTCCCAGTAACAAGATAACGAGAACGAATAGTAAAGGCTTGGTTTTCATGACGATCTCCGGCCCCACAAATCACCGATTATGATCTTTTGGATTCGGTCGCGAATATTCACCGCGGAACGCGACGGTCCATGTTGCGCCGTTGTCGGTCGATTTCTCCCAGCTCTGCTCGACCTTGTTAGGATTGAGCCGTGTTATCTTCACTCGGTTCAATATGCTCTCTCCGTTTGGTCCGCGGCTGATGCCTTCGAATTCCGCTGTGCTGGATGCAACCTTGCCGGAGGTAAACACGTGCACCCGACCCTGGTTGTCGGCAAACATCCCATACCAGCTCTTGTCGTCGGCACTATAGCCAAAGACATTCTGTCCGTAATGGCCCCTGCCCCCGTCCCAGTTCTCGACGACTAAGCACTTGTCGAGGGACAGACTCACTGTGCTGTGAGCATTTACCGAAGAACCCTCGGCACCTATTTTCCAATTGCCGAGCCAATAGTCAAGCTTCCGATTTGCCGGATTCGTGGCGCAGGGAGCGGTTGCAGCAAAAGCGTTTGTAACGAACGCGAGGCCGAATAGCACGAACGTGAGACAAATAGACTTGTGCATAGAACCCCTCTAGCAATTGAATGATGTTCCCCCACAAACAGTTAACGTCAGCTTACCGATTGCAAACTATGCGTGCTTTCGATAAGGTGACAAAAGATGTCGCAAAAGCGCCAGACTGGTATTTTCGATCGATTGCCTGATCTTCGATTTGCAATCACAACGTTCACTCGCGATTATCCTGCCGGTCACATTATTCCGATGCACTTCCATAATCGCGATCAACTCGTCTATGCCTCTCGGGGAGTGATGACGATTCGCACCATAGACGGAACGTGGGTTGTTCCACCGCATCGAGCGGTGTGGATTCCGTCCGGGATTCCGCACACGATCGCAATGTCAGGCGTAGTGGCGATGCGAACTCTGTATCTCCGACCAAAGCTGGCAAGAATTCTTCCACGCGATTGTTGCGTCATCAACGTCTCGAGTTTGCTCAGGGAACTCATCCTTCATACCTGTAACCTGCACGCATTGAAACAAACGGTGAACTGGCAAGCGCACCTCGTCGCTGTGATTCTTCATCAATTGGAAGCGGCGCCGACGATCCCATTGCAACTTCCGAATTTGTCTGACCCCAGACTGGTCCGGATCGCGGAGAGTCTCGTGGTCAACCCCCGTGACCCCAGAACGCTGGCGCAGCTCTGCAAGGCAAAGGCAGTGGGAAAGAGGTCCGTCGAAAGACTGTTCCAGCAAGAAATCGGAATGACATTTGGCAAATGGCGGCAGCAGGTTCGTCTCATGCGGGGGATGCAGCTTTTGGCGGAAGGTGCGAAAGTGACGCACGCGGCTCTGGAGTCTGGCTATAGCACGCCGAGCGCTTTCATTTCCATGTTCAGGAAGGCCTTGGGGATTACGCCGAGTTCCTATTTTCGATAGCCGTGGAAGCTAAGAAAGCAAAATACATTACCTCTTCATAAATAAATCTTGCACTACTACGCCGAGGAAAAGCAGCGAGAGCGATCGCCGCAGGATTGGGATGCCGATGCCTTTGGCGCCTCTTCTTCACCAAATTGGCCGCAGTTCTCTGGTCACATTGGTTTCCAGTAACCTGGCGGTGTATTTCTGACCTTGATTGACTTAGCCTGCCACAATACTTAAGATTTCAGCCCAATGATCGGGCAGACAATCTCGCATTACCGCATCGTTGAAAAGCTCGGCGGCGGTGGCATGGGAGTTGTCTATAAATCGGAGGACATCCGTCTTCACCGCTTCGTTGCGCTCAAATTTCTGCCCGACGAAGTGGCCCGTGATGCCCAGGCTTTGGCGCGCTTTCAGCGCGAGGCACAAGCGGCTTCGGCGCTCAATCACCCGAACATCTGCACGATCTATGACATTGGCGAAGAGAACGGCATGGCGTTCATCGCCATGGAGTATCTCGAAGGCGTGACGTTGAAGCATCGTATTTCCAGCCGCCCGCTTGATTTAGAAATCCTGCTTCCGCTCGCCATTGAAATCGCCGAAGCCCTCGACGCGGCCCACGCGAAGAACATCATCCATCGCGACATCAAGCCTGCCAATATTTTTGTTACCGACCGCGGCCACGCCAAGGTTCTCGACTTCGGCCTGGCGAAAGTTGGGTCGACTGCCGTCCCACCCAGCCAGATGGCGTCGATCAATTCGCAGACGCAATCTCTCGGAGAAGCCCACCTGACCAGCCCCGGCACCATGGTTGGAACCGTCGCCTATATGTCACCAGAGCAGGTTCGTGGCAAGGAACTCGACGCGCGTACCGATTTGTTCTCTTTCGGCGCAGTTCTCTACGAAATGGCAACCGGAGCCTTGCCCTTCCGCGGAGAGACCTCGGCGATGATCTGCGAAGCCATCGTAAATCGCGCGCCGGTCGCGCCCGTTCGTCTCAATCCAGATCTTCCAGCCGAGCTGGAACGGATCATCAACAAAGCCATCGAAAAAGATCGCGATCTCCGCTATCGCTCGGCCGCTGATCTTGAAACCGATCTCAAGCGCCTCCGCCGCGATACGAGCTCTTCCCGAGCAGTAGTGGCGACTGGTGATTCTGCGGACCCGGTTCGCGATCCTGCTACCCCGTCGTCAGGTTCTGTGCAGTCTCCGGTTCTGCCCGGAAGCGGCGCGTCCACAGCTCATGGTTCCAGCAGCGGGGCTATGGCGCTGGCGGCCACTAATAAAGGAAAGCTGGTCGGGGTTGCCGTGGTGCTCGTACTGCTGATCGCCGCCGCCGGCTACGGCGCCTATCATTTATTCTTCGCCCGCCGCGGCCCTGTGGGCCCTGGCAAAGTTGCAAAGATCAGTAACTGGAACAAGACCATGAATTACGCGACCATCTCGCCGGATGGCCGCACCGTCGCTTTCACCTCTCCCGTAGACGGTTATGACCAGGTCTTTGTGATGCTCGCCTCTGGCGGTGATCCCCTGCAGCTCACCAAAGATCAGGGCAATAAGAGCGTTCTGAGTTTTTCTGCCGACGGCACCAGCATCTTTTTCGGTCAGACGCTGGGAGCGCCGGAGATCTGGGCGATCCCGACGCTCGGCGGCGTGGCCCAGCGGATTGCATCCGGAACGACACTCTGCCCTTCGGCGGACGGCCAGTCATTGTTCGTCGTGGATGCTAAGGGAATCGTCCGCACTTCAAGAGATGGCTCCGTACAGCAGGAAATTGTTTATAACCTGCCAGTCTCCGTCACGGCACAGACAAGCACCCTGGGACTGGGCTTGCGCGTGAGCATGAAACCTTTTCCCGACGGTAAGAGCTTGCTCATCACTTCGACTTTCGGGGCGAGCGGCGTCACGTTCCAACGTCTTGATCTTTCGACGCATGCTCTCAGCCATCTTGCCGACTTGCCCGATACTTCCCTCTGGAACTCGTGGGCGGATCCAGGAAAGAGCTTGTTCGTCAGCCACACCGCCAGCAATATTACTAATCTGTATGAGTACTTTTTGAGCGATCATTCGCTCCGTCAAGTCACCTTCGGAACCGGCCCGGACCTGGCACCGATGTCCGATCCCAGCGGCAGAGGAGTTTACTTCATTAGCGGGGGCAACGGCGGTGCGCTGACGCTGTACCGCACCGCGACGAAGCAGTTGTCGGACATCGTGAGCGAGGATGCATCGCAGCCTACGTTGTCCGCAGATGGACAACGGTTGGCCTATCTCACCTCTCCGGCTCCGGGCCGAAGCGATATGTGGGCCTCCGGCCTTAATGGCGAGCATCGTCTAAAGCTCGCAGGCGGCAGCAGTGATTTGGAGACCGTCTCCTGGTCCGCGGACGGTTCGAAGTTCCTCTACTCCGACAAGGACGGCTCTACATACAAGCTGTTTATCGTGGATGCCGACGGGACCCACTCCCGCCGGTTACGCTGGCCAAGCGGCCGGTTTGTCGGTTTCGCGACCTGGGAAAATGGAAACCAATCCATCGTGGTTTCCGGTCTCGATAATCAGAACCACGTCTACACCGAGCGCATCTGGCTGGATGATCGGGCGGGGGAGCCCATCTCGGAAAACTGCGGCATGATTACCGACATTTCTGCCGACCACAAGTGGATGATCGGCACCGACCTTTGGTCGGAGAATGCTGGGATTTATCTCTATTCCCCGTCGGATAAGAAGTGCACCAAAGTGAAGCCCGGCATCGCGACGTATATCGTCTTCTTTGCTCGCGACGGCAAGTCGCTCTACTATTCCCAGGCATCACCGGGCCAGACAACAATCTTTCGCCAGCCCTTGCGCGACGGCGCCCCCACCGGGCCTCCTGTGCCTGCACTGAAGATGGACTTCGCGCTGCGGGAAGACTACAACGGCAATGCCTTCGCCGTTTCAACGGACCTTTCTTCGATTGTGTTCGCCCGGCCGAACGGACATCAGGATCTGTTCCTGCTCTCGCGAAACTAATTACACGGAAGCAACAATGTAATTTCACCCATCGACCCTACCACGGGTTTTGAGCATTTCCGCCTGACAACAGACGTTACACGCTGATCGATCGAGCGTAGCGAACAAGAGCCGCCCAAAACATCGGGCGGCCTTGGTGTTCGGTGGCGATTCGGCACAATCTCGACCGGAATCTAACCCTACCGCGCGGCGCAGTGAAAAGGCCACATCGGTGATGCCAGCGGTAAGTGTGAAACCGGGTATGACAAAATTAGCTGCCACCAAAGTAGCGACCACCAAGGTTGACACCACGCGCGTCGCAGCAACCCGTGTTCGCGCGAATGGATAGCTCTCAACTGGAGAGCTCCAACGACAATGCCGCGCTTCCGGGCGCGGCTCTTTTGTTTTTACCGCAACACTCTTATTGCAGCTTGACGTACTCTGCCTTGGCTTGCTTCAGAATAGGAATATCCGGATCGGCGTCTTTCCAGAGAGTGAGGAACTCCTGATATGCAGCTTTGGCTCTTGCGGTGTCGCCACTCATCGCGTAGGCACGGGCTGATTCAAGGTGTGCCAGCGCGCCCAATGGAAAATTCACCACGATGCCGCGGTGATCGAGGAATTTCTGAAATTCGGCAGCGGCCTCGTTTCCGCGATGCATTTGCAGGTAAGCTTCGCCGCGCAGAAACGCCGGGTACATGGTTCCAATCTGAAATGGCGGCGGCGCACCTAACTCATAAGGCGCGACCGCTTGCAGGTTTTCGATCGCCGCATCGGTCTGGTTCTGCGGCAGCGCAATCGCGGCTTGAATCGTGGGTAGCCAATAGAGTTTCAGAACCGTATTCAGGGGATCGGTCTGGTCCAAACCGTCGACAACAGCTTTTGCACGAGCTGTGTCCCCGGCGCGAGCTTCCGCAAGGGCAGCGATGACTTTAATGTCCCTGCCCGGAGCCAGAGCCAGAGCGGCGGCTGCATCTTGCTTGGCCGCTGCCGGATAACCGAATTCCGCTTCGCGCAGAGCGGCATTCGCTTGCCAAAGCGCTGCCGTCTCTTTTGAGTCAGCACGGATGGCGGAATCGATGGCGCGGCGGCTGAACTCGCGTGCTTGCTTGAGACGTCCGTAATAGCCTTCGGTGTCCGACTGGCTAGAGAGCAGCGGATCCTCCTCGCCGGGTCTGCCCGCTCCCCAGGCAACCTGTTTTTCCATATCGTCGGTGTCGCCACGCAGAAAGGCTAAGAAGTAATACTGCTGGTGAATCTGGGCGCTATCGAACTTTAGCGCAGTTCCTTTGTCTAAGATTGCTTTGGCTTGGTCAGGCTGGTTTAGCGCGAGGAAACAGGAGGACAAATTGGAGTAGCTTGTGCTCATGTTGGGATCGATCGCCAGGGACTGCTCCGTCTCGGAGATCGATTTCTGGTATTGCCCCAAAGCAGCCGAGTTTGCGCCAAGGTTTCCGTATGGGATCGAGTCGTGAGGATAGCTCTGAATCCATAATTCGTAAGTTTGAGCTTCTTTCTCCAGTTCGCCGGTCGTATAGGCGTAGTAATAGGCCGAAATTCGCAGTCTCTCGCGTTCGCTAACTTTCTCTTTCAGCCGATAGGCCCTGCCAATATTCTCTGCAGCTAAGCTGGCTTCTCCGAGGTTGCCGTAGGCCAGGCCGAGGCTGGCGTAGGCCATAGCGAAACTTGGATCGATTTCGATGGCCCGCTTGAAGAAAGGAACGGCCTCGGCCGAACCACGTTCCCGCCCGGTACGAATTCCCATGCTGAAAGCCTTGAGCGCATCGAGAGAACTGGTGGTGGCTTCGACAGGAACGTCGAACTTCTGCACCGAGGCCAGCGACTCGCCCAACTTGCTGCGCAGGCCGGAGGCGACCTGATCGAGCGCCTTCAGCACTTCTTCTTTATTCGCCGCCTGCACCTGTTCTTGAGCGAGAACATCGCCGGTGTTGCAGCCTGACGCCACCAGCCCAATCACATACTGCGAGCCAAGCCGGGAGATTGACCCTAACAGAATGGCTTTGCTTCCGGTGCGCAAGCAAAGCTCGCGCGCAACATCACGGGTAATCCGAGCATTCGCCGGGCGGCCCATCAACCCTAAAGTCTCATTCACCTTGCGATCCGACAGGACATTTATAAAAGGAGATTGTTCCAGTTGAACCGCGAGCGCCTGCTTGAGCGCATCGTCGAAAACCGGATCGCTGGTAGTGTTGTCGAAATCAGCGAGCACAACCGTATCTTTTTCCGTGAGCGGCGTCACCGTAACGGCCGGTTTATGGGACCGCGCGTAAAACGCGGCTGCGATTACGATCAGCACGATCACCGTCGGCAGCACAATTTTCCTAACCGCAAGGGGTTTGGCTTCGCCGGCGAGGGCGGCAGGGCCGGAAATCGCACGGGAACGCGATCGCGAGCTAGATGATTCTGCGGCGCTGCGCTCCGCCGGGAGGGGCGTGGCGCCAGTCCCCATAGGATCCGTTCCGCTTCGATCGACGGCGGTCCTGCCGGACTCAGTGTCCCGCTTTACGCGTTTCAAGTCCGCCATCATCTCCGAGGTATGCTGATAGCGAAGATCGCGGTCTTTTTCGAGAGCTTTGTTGATGATCCCTTCGAGTTGAGGTGGAAGATCCGGGTTATAACGCAGCGGAGAGGCCGGAGATTTGTGAAGAATGCCTTCAAACAAAACCGCGGTCGTGGTGCCGTGAAAGGGTACCGCACCAGTTGCCATCTCATAGAGCACGGCGCCGAAGGAAAAAATGTCGCTGCGCCGATCGAGTTCTTTACCCCGCGCCTGTTCGGGAGACATATAAGCAACCGTACCGAGAGCCGTGCCGGGGTTGGTGAGGTGATCGGCGCTTTCTCCGGCCGTAACCTGAGCCTCGGCACCAGTTCCGGCGACGTTGGTAACTTTGGCCAGACCGAAATCGAGAACCTTGGCGTGGCCACGCTCGGTGACAAAAATATTTGCCGGCTTTATGTCGCGGTGAATAATGCCCTTGTTGTGGGCGGCGTCGAGCGCGTCTGCGACTTCGATGGCAAGCGATAGAAGCGTCTCCAACTCTAGCGGCCGGCCGGCAATACGATGCTTCAGGGTCATGCCATCCATGTATTCCATGGCAATGAAGGCGTCGCCTTCGTGTTCACCAATGTCGTGGATGGTACAAATGTTGGGATGATTCAGGGCCGAGGCAGTTTGGGCTTCGCGCTGAAAGCGAGCCAGAGCTTGGGGGTCACGGGCAACCTCTTCGGGAAGGAACTTCAGGGCCACGAATCGGTGTAGGCGGACGTCCTCGGCCTTGTAAACCACGCCCATGCCGCCGCCACCGAGTTTTTCCAGGATGCGGTAGTGAGAGATGGTCTGGCCGATCATGCGTTGATCCGCAAGGCAGCTATCTTAGGGGCAGAAAAACAGTAAGTCAACGTTCAGTACCGCCGTGCTACCAAATGGGCGCTCCACCAAGCCCTCGTGAAAACCCATGCCAATCCGCAATGCTGCCCCGAGGCACCAGAACCATTGCGTTGCCGGTCATACCTTCGCCTAGATCTTCCGCCGAATTATTGTTAGGCATCTCTTTGCACATTCTATCGTAGTACGATATATTATCATAAAGAGACAGGGTTGAGGATGCCAGGGTGGCACCGGATTTGGCTTGGAGCAAGTGGCCTTACGTGCACTTTCAACGTTACTAGATGTAACCCTTGCGTCGAAGATGACGGCTTAAGCCCTGTAAAGCCATGATCGGATTCAATAGTTGCCATCGTAACCTCAGCGCTGAAATGTCGACGAACCACCGCTGGGCTTGTTACGCCCGGCTATCAACTACAATGGAAGGCCAGACTCGGACTGTCTGGACAGAGGCTTCGGCTTCAAAGTGACAAATCAGAGGCAAAACCCAGCTTGCCGATCATCTACTGCCGCCTAACGAGTGCGCGTGGGGTCGGAGCTCAGAAACGATTCCACGGAACAACTTCACCTACTGGAAGCTGTGATTTCTGCTGTGCTTAGGCTTTCCCCCGACGATGTAGCAACCACTTCGACCTCGCCTTGTTGGTCTGTAACCTCGACTCGCACGGCATTGTTTCGGTGTTCGACAAATACATCGACTGACCCCTTATTGGTGCGAAGACCTTTAATCCAGAGCTGCGGGATGCCCTCAGGCAAGTAGGGGCGATCGAACACAATCAGGTTGTTATCGCCCTGAATCGAGACTCCCAAGCAAGCCTGAAGTAATAAGAATACTGTTCCTGCTGCCCATGCCTGGGGCGAGCAAGCAACCGGATACAGCGTCGGCCCTTCGCCTCGATGGCGTTTGAGTCCGCAGAACAGTTCAGGAAGGCGTGCTAGCTCAACCCACCTACTTGCGTCGAGTAGGGCGAGCAGGATTCGACCCGCCATTTCCTTATATCCATATTTTGCGAGCCCGCTGGCAACGATGGAGTTGTCATGCGGCCAAATGGAACCGTTGTGGTAAGAGAGTGGATTATAGCGAGCTTGCGAAGAAGCAACCGTGCGGATGCCCCAGCCACTGAAGGAATCCGAGCTCAATAGCGTTGCTGCGACCAACCGAGCCCTGTCAGAGCTGGCGATCCCCGTGTACAAACAATGCCCAGCATTTGATGTTCGCACTCGGCAGGGATTCTTGTGCCCGTCGAGCGCCAACGCGTAGGTGGAAAGCTCATCGCACCAAAAGGCATCTTCGAAGTGTAGGCGAAGTTTTTCTGCCTCCCGTTCGAGGGTTCTGCACTTCTCCTGGTAGCCTAAGATGTCGCTCAGTCGGGCCGCTGCCACTCTGGCTGCGTACACGTACCCCTGCACCTCGCATAAAGCGATCGGCGCTTCCGCCAGCATTCCATCAGCGTGGAAAACCGAGTCATTCGAATCTTTCCAACCCTGTTGAACCAAACCCCCGCTGGAGCGTTTTGCGTATTCCACAAAGCCGTCGCCATCCATATCTCCGAATTCGTCGATCCAGCGTAGTGCGAGCTCGATGTGTGGCCACAGGTGCAGCAAAAAATCGCGATCCCCAGTCCGTTCATAATAGGCACCCGCCAGCATAACGAAGAGAGGAGTCGCGTCCACACTCCCGAAATATCGCCCGAATGGGATTTCACCCAGAGCGGCCATTTCTCCACAGCGCATTTCGTGCAAGATCTTGCCGGGCTCGGCCTCAATCGCTGGATTGAGGTCTTTAGCCTGCGTCTCCGCCAAATACTGTAAGACTCCTTTCGCAATCCACGGGCTGAGCCAAAGCATCTGGAGGGCCGTAACGATCCCATCCCGGCCAAAGACGGTGCTGAACCACGGTACTCCGGCATAGGGATAACTCACTTCGGGATTGCCGATCATCAACATCTGGAGGTCGGCAACTGAACGTCGAACCCAATCACTAAAGCGAGAATTCGAACTGCAAATTCGCGGAAAAGTTTCAGAAGCTATTTTTTGTTCGTCTCTCGCGGCAACGATCGCCTTGCTATACCCAATCGAATCGTAAACAGCACGGGAGTCGCAAGAGATTGTTAAATGAACGATTGCGTTCTGACCTGGCTGAAGATCCAGCTCGAACTGTAGTTTGGCTGCCGAGATAGTTTCGGGAACAGGGTCGCATTGAATGCGAGTCTCACGAATTGTGTTGTCCAACCCCTTGTATGAGAGCAGCAGTTGGTCGCTCTTAATTAGGTCTTCTAACCGTTGCCCTTTTTGTGGCCGTTGCATGCCACGCACTTCGAAGATGTCGGCGAAGTCGGCGTCAAGTATTAGGCTTAATGGTACCGACAGTGGGGATATGCCGTAATTGGCTAACGTGAACTCTTCATAACAGACACCCCGCCATAGAAATTTGGAACGCTGCAGGTGAAGCGTTCCCCTAGGTATCACAACTCGATCGAGCCGGGAGACGTCAAGATTCGTGAGGTGCGCGCTGAAAAGAAAGTTATTCGTTTCAATGGTGGAACTAAGCGGCAATGGGCGAGCATTCCATAGGTGAAGAACCATTTCTGACAGATGACGGGTACCTTGAAAGAAAAGCCCCTGCTCGCCCAGTCCGGACGTTCGAATATCCCCCAGATGGTCGAACACGGAGAACAGCGTGCCGTATTTTAGGACTCGAGCGCGTTCATCGGCAGGCGATGACTTCGTAGCTATGTAGTACTGTTGTGTGACGCCATCTTCATGCAAGTCAGAACTCCGTCCGAAATGGTGCTAGGTGTGGGTTCCCCTCGAATCAGCCGTTGATAAATTTGCAAGTAATCCTCTGCCATGCGCTCGGCGGTAAAATAGTGTTCAAAGTGCCGTCGGCATCTCTTTCTGTCAATTTCGCCAAGTCTTTTTACCGCATTTACGGCACCTTGCAAGTCAGGAACCATAAATCCTGTAACTCCCTCTTGCTCGATCTCCGGGACGGAACCTAGGGGGTACGCGATCACCGGCGTACCGCAAGCCATAGCTTCAATCATCACCAAGCCGAAGGGTTCGCGCCAAGCGATCGGGAAAAGAAATCCCGCAGCGTTGCCCAGGAATTCGTTTTTCTCAGGATAGCCAACTTCCCCGAGGAACTCGACAAGAGGATGATCCAGCAGCGGTTCGATTATGGTCTCAAAGTATTCCACATCAACTCGATCGATCTTGGCCGCGATCTTCAGCGGCATTTCAGCTCGCTTCGCTATCTCAATAGCCTGATCCAAACCCTTCTCAGGAGAGGTCCGCCCGAGGAATGCAAGGTATCCACCCTTACCGCCGCCCAGCGAAAAAGATTCTTTTGGCAGACCATGATGCACCGTACCCTGCCAATTCGCCCAAGGCAGGGGCTCGCGCTGAGCGTCAGAAATGGAGATCACCGGTATGTCCCTGAAGTGCTGATAGAGCGGCACTAGGTCAGGAAGGTCGAGTCTGCCATGAAGGGTTGTAACATGCTCGACCTGCCGGCCCCGACTGAACGGGTAATGCAAGTAATCAACGTGAAAATGTATTAGGTCGAAATTCTCTTTTTCGACGAAAACCTGGTCGAGCATGATTACGTGGTGCGCTAACTGATCCTCAGAGCTCGAGTCCAGCCGCAAAGCCTTCTTGCAGCCGGGTACCAGGCGGGCAGCGGTAAGGGAGTCGCCGCTCGCGAACAGGGTGACATCATGACCGAGTCGAACCAACTCCTCCGTAAGCCACGATACGACACGCTCCGTGCCCCCATATAGTTTGGGGGGAACGCTTTCATACAGCGGCGCAACTTGTGCGATTCTCATTTTCTAACGACCATTGCCAAAGCCCGGTCCTACAAGGCAAATGCGACTGCAGAAACTCAGCCTTGCACACAGGCTACTCCCTCGTGTGATAGACAGTTCTGAGCTATCTGTACTCTACTGCCAGTTTCGCGCTTCAACCATAAGGTTCGTGCTGTACCTGCCATTTGGGCGACGAGGAGTACCGGCCGTGCGTGACGAGATCTCATGGTATGAATTTAGGCAGGTGTATCTATCGTAGTACGACATACGCTGACCGCCAGGGGCACATTTCGTTCCCCTGCACTGGTCAACCTGATGTCGCGGATCCACAATTCTTAGATAACCCGGCACTCAGGGAACGCTTCCGACCCCCTTGCGAAGAGGCCATCAGTTACGCCGCACGGCGATGCGCAACTCTTTTTCCGGGAGTCGCTCGGGACTTCGAAGGTTCGCCGCGCGACCGCGAAGCGAATAAGAAGCCTGCCCCCGTTAACGCTGCGAGAGCCATAGCAACCCATTCCCTATGCAAGCCTAGCCAAAGTTCGGAGCTGTGTTTATGAGCACGGCTGTCAAAAGTACCGTGCGCGCCGTGGTCGCCGCCAATCGGCTCCCAAAGATTGTTGGGACGATTCGGGTTCTCAGGTTCATCCGTCTGTTGTGAATCGTATCCCGTTCGCCCTAGATAGTGGTCGAGAAGGCCTGGGGCGATCTTGTTTCCGATAATCGCTCCCACCGTGGGTGCGCCGACCCATACTTCCCGGCGATCATGATGAGTCGCCCAGTAAATTGCACGAGCTCCTACTTCGGGCTGAAAAATCGGCGGTACTGGCTGAGGTTTATTCTTCAAGCGGCTTTTCACCCAGCCGAACTGTGGTGTATTGAGTGCGGGCATCTGGACCATCGTCAATCGAATCCTGCTCTTGTCGTGAATGAGTTCGCAGCGTAGAGAATCTGTAAAGCCGGCGATGGCGTGTTTGGCAGCACAATAAGCGGATTGGAGTGGGATACTTCGATACGCGAGCGCTGAACCTACCTGAACAATCGTGCCGCGATCGCGTGGTAGCATTCGCTTCAGAGCAGCCAGAGTCCCATAGACGACGCCGAGGTAGGTTACCTCAGTGACCCGCTTGTATTCCTCCGGCTTCATTTCTTTTACCGGAGAGAATACCGACGCCATGGCGTTATTAATCCATATGTCGATGGGTCCGAACTCTTTCTCAACTGCCGCTGCCGCCGCTTCGACTTTTCCTGAATCCGCCACGTCGGTCGGTAGAACCAGCGCTTTGCCGCCGGCGGCTTCGATTTCTCTTCTTGCCCCCTCGAGTCCATCGATTCCGCGCGCCAGCAGTGCAACATTTGCGCCGCGCCTGCCAAATTCATGAGCCACAGCTCGGCCCAGACCGGCCGACGATCCAGTAACCACCACCGTTTCGTTCTTCATGAACAACCTCGCTTTTCAAAATAAAGGCTTTATGCTGCCATCTTCTGCGGTGTTGGGTCCTCGGCTGACACCTTTGGCTTTCACGCGCTTGCCCGACCCGCGAACGATGTGCCGGCGTGTTGAGGGTCTCGTACGGTTATGCATACATCTTCTTTAGCCTTGGATTCAGACGACATCTTCTTTCAGATTCGCGTCTGAGGTGCAGGAATTTGAGACTGGGTTGCCAAATGCCCAGCCACAAACCGCATTCGGCGTTGATTCCTGTTTTACTTTGCATTGGGCGGGTGCCAGTTGTGGGATGCGGTCTCCCGAACATACGTTCCGTCGCTCGCGATATTCAGCCCGGTCGCTTACGGTTTGACTCGCCACCGATCTGAGTTGCCGCCAGTTCCTGCAAAATCCGGCAGACACGGAATATTTCCATCCTAGAAGAGCGGCGACTCACAACCTATTGTGACCTGACGGAATCGTAATTACGCGAGTAAACGACGCATGATGACGCAGGAGAGGTGTTTCCTAAAAAGGGCTAGCACAGAAATTGCACTCGCTCCCCCGGCAGATCCAAATTCTGGTCGCCATAATGCCCACGTTCACGCGCATCATGCGCGCATTCCAAGATCGGAGTGAGCCGGTTCCTACCGATCGAGTTGGACACAGTGATTGATGTCGAGCGAAAAAGACGCGTAGTAAAGGTGATGAAGCAACTTCATCTCGATGCTTTCATTTGCGGCACGGCAAGTGACATCCTTTTCATGACCGGGTATTGGCCAGTGATCGGGCCTAGTGTTGCCATTTTTACCAGGGAAGGCGACATTGACCTGGTGTTACCCGAGGATGAAGTCGGACTTGCCGCGGCAACTTCAGAAGCTGTCTTAACGCCGTACAAGCCATCCGAACTCGACAAACTCGTCAAGCCAATCGAAGCCCTTTCCGGCCCTTTGAGTGGAGCTACCGCGAGGCTCGGACTTTCCAAAGCAAGCATCGGGATGCAAGCCGATCAGGGAATGCAACCTGCTAGTTATGCTTCGAGCAATGTATTCCGGTGTTCCCTTCTCGCCTTGGTTCAAAGCTTGCTGCCGCAAGTGAAGGTTGTTGCCAGCGACGACGCGATCGAAGAGATGAAATCTCGAAAGACTCCCACGGAACTGGCACAGATGCGAAATGCGACGGAAATCGCATGCGCAGCATTCGAAATTGCTCGCGACGCAATCCATGAAGGAGCGCGTGAAGCAGATGTCGCGGCCGCACTGCATGCCGCCTTTCAGTGCTCCGGGGAAGCTGCGGCGGTGCAGCGTAGCTACGGCTTCTTTTTCTGCATGTCAGGTCCCAACTCGGCAAGCGCATCCGCAGCTTATGCGCGCACTCGACAGCGCACAATCCAGCACGGCGATTTGGTGATGATCCACGCCAATACCTGCGCCGATGGTTATTGGACTGATATCACCCGCACATATACGGCTGGAGCGCCTGACGCACGACAGGAGGCGATGCGCATCGCGATCACCGAAGCGCGGGGCGCAGCGCTGGCCGCGGTTCGACCGCGAGTCGCCGCGCGCGACGTGGATGTGGCAGCTCGAAGCGTGATGGCTGCGCATGGCTTTGGCGAAGCTTTCAAACATTCCACCGGACACGGCGTCGGCTTTGCAGCGGTAAATGGTAATGCATTGCCAAGGATTCACCCTCGGTCTCCTGATGTCCTCGATGTCGGGATGACATTCAATATTGAGCCCGCCGCATACTTCGATGGATATGGCGGCATGCGGCACTGCGACGTGGTAACGGTCACGGATGACGGCATGCACGTGTTAACGGAATTCTGAGGTTACGATTGCTCGACAAGACCACGACAAAAATAACCGGAACCAAAGTGGAGGCCTTCACTGTTCCTACCGACGCGCCAGAGGCCGACGGCACATGTTCGTGGAACAGTACCACCATGGTGTTGGTGACTGTTGAGGCCGGCGGTCAATCCGGCCTTGGCTACACCTATGCAGATGAAGCGACCGCCAAGGTGGTGCATGGCCTCTTGCCCAAGGTTGTCTCCGGGCGCGACGTCTTTGCGCACGCGGCAATTCTTCAGGACATTTATCGGAACGTTCGCAACTTGGGTGAAGCCGGAATCACAAGAATGGCGGCTGCCGCCATCGACAACGCTTTGTGGGATCTGAAAGCTCGCGTGCTGGATGTTCCTCTAGTGAATCTCCTCGGAAGGGTGCGCGACGGGATTCCAGTCTATGGCAGCGGCGGCTTCACCACTTATAGCGATGATCAGCTACAGCATCAATTAAGCGGCTGGGCGCAGCAAGGTTTCTCCATGGTGAAGATGAAGGTGGGAAGCCATCCCGAGGATGATCCACGCCGGGTTAAGGTGGCGCGAGGCGCGATCGGAGAAAGCTGCCAGCTTTTCGTGGATGCCAACGGAGCTTACACAGTTACGCAAGCACTTCGACTTGCCCAAGAATTTGCACAACAGAGGGTTTGCTGGTTCGAAGAACCTGTCAGTTCCGACAATCTCAGAGGGCTGAATGAGGTCCGTGCCCGCGCTCCCATTGGGATGGACATAGCGGCCGGCGAGTATGGCTATACCGCCTGGTATTTCCGGCGCATGATCGATGCCGGAGCGGTGACGATCCTGCAAGCCGATGCAACACGTTGCGGAGGCATCAGCGGATTTCTGAATGTGGGGGCGCTGTGCTGGGCGGCGAACCTGCCCTTGTCGTCCCACTGCGGTCCCAGCATGCATTTGCACGTCTGCTGCTCTGTGCCGCGGGCCATTCACATGGAATTCTTTCACGATCATGCGCGCATCGAGCGAATGTTCTTCGATGGCTTTAGTGAACCTCAAAACGGAATCATGAAACCGGACCTGAATCGTCCTGGCAATGGGCTTGAACTGAAAGAGAAGGACGCTGCGGTTTACCGGCTCTAACAAGTTGTGGCGCGTAAATCGCGCACAACGGAAGGATGCACTTATGGCAAAGCAAGTATCGGACCTTATTGTCGAGCGTTTAATTGAGTGGGGAGTCGACACAATTTTTGGCTTCCCCGGCGATGGCGTGGATGGCTTCTTCGAAGCGCTCCGCACTCATAAAGATAAATTGAAATTCATCCAGGTACGTCACGAAGAGGCCGCGGCATTTGCCGCTGTTGGGTATGCAAAATATACGGGCCGCATCGGAGTTTGTTGCGCGACCTCAGGTCCGGGCGGCGTCCATCTTCTCAATGGTCTCTACGACGCCAAGTGCGATCTGCAGCCCGTTCTCGCCATTACCGGCCACACTTTTCACGACCTGATCGGCATGGATTATCAGCAGGATGTTGATCTCGACAAGCTTTTCATGGACGTCTCGGTCTTCAATGAGCGCGTGATGGGCCCGGCTCATGCGGTTAACGTGGTGGATATGGCGGTACGCACCGCTTATGGGCGCCATGGCGTCTCTCACATCTGCATACCGAAAGACATTCAGGAGTGGGAAGTTACCGATAAACATCGCAGCGGCGCCAATGTCGCGCACCACAGCGGGGATTGGCGCGCGCCGTCGACAGCACGACCCGCAGACACCCTTCTGCGGCAAGCGGCCGACATCATTAACGCGGGCTCAAGAATCACTGTGTTCGTGGGACGTGGCGCGCTGGCCTGCAGGGAAGAGGTCACGCAGCTTGCGGACATAGTGGGCGGCCCGGTGGTAAAGGCGCTCCTTGGCAAAGCTGTGCTTCCGGACCGCAGCCCTTACACAACGGGCGGAATCGGATTGCTCGGTACCGCGCCGTCGGTGGACGCAATGAACGATTGCGACACCCTCATTATGATCGGCACCAGTTATCCGTACATGGAATTTCTCCCCAAGCCCGGCCAAGCGAAGTGCGTGCAGATTGAAATTGATCCGTCGCGTGTAGGTCTGCGGCATCAGGTCGACGTGGGGCTAGTGGGAGATGCAAAGACTATCTTGACTGCGCTCTTGCCGCTATTGGAACGAAAAGCGAACCAGGATTTCTTAAAGAAATCCCAGGAGCGGATGAAGGACTGGAACGATCTCATGGAGGAACGCGGCACGCGTCAGGACATGCCGATGAAACCGCAGGTGGTGACGCATACTTTGAACAAGTTGCTGAATGACGATGCCATCGTTTCGTCAGACAGCGGAACGATCGCCACGTGGACGGCGCGGTACGTCGACATACGCGATCAGATGAAGTTCTCGCTTTCCGGATCGCTCGCCACGATGGCCAATGGGCTGCCTTACAGCATTGGTGCGGCCGTTGCTTATCCCGGACGGCAGGTCGTATGCGTGGTTGGGGATGGCGGTTTAACCATGTTGATGGGTGAGCTCGCCACGCTGGTGAAGTACAACCTTCAAGTCACCGTGATCGTGATCAAGAACAACGTGCTCGGCCAGATCAAATGGGAACAGATGATTCTTGAGGGCAACCCGGAGTTTGGAGTCGAGTTGCAGCCAATCGACTTCGCCAAGGTGGCAGAGGCCTGCGGAGCCCGTGGTTTCACATTAGAGCATCCGGCAGATGCCGAGCGCGTTTTGCGCGAGGCTTTAGGCCACAAGGGCCCGTCAATTGTGCAAGCGGTGGTTGATCCCAATGAGCCGCCTATGCCAGGAAAGGCAACTACCGAGCAAGCGGTCCATTTCGCCAAGGCTTTGGTGCGAGGTCAGAAAGACGCGGTGAAGATTATCAAGACAATCGCCCTCGACACAATTCGCGAGGTGGTTTAGCCCAATGCCGAAGCAGTCCGCAGTGGCCGTTCGACATGCCCGTCAGGATTTGGAACTCGTTGTAAACCACATCCGGGATGGGCAATTTCAAAGAGGCCTGTCGTTGCTCACTGCTGCAACCAGCGTTCTCAGCGGCCTCGAGGTCGCTTATGAGCACTATCGCGGAAGCTATAGCCGGCGCGTCATGTATACGCCGGTGATTATGAGCGCCGTGCTCACGATCGCCGGCATCGCGGGCTTCTTCAGCCGCCGTGCGGCTCGGAGCGTTCTCCGTTTTGTCTCTGCCGTCACTCTCGTTGATGCCGGAGTTGGCTTTTACTTCCATCTCCGAGGCATCAACCGCAAGCCGGGCGGCTGGCGGCTTCCCATGACCAACATGATCATGGGGCCACCGATTTTTGCTCCGTTGCTGTTTGGTACCAGCGCTTATCTCGGCCTGATCGCTTCTTATCTGCAGCGGGAAGAGGCCTCGGCCGTTTCAGTCTCGGGAAAGGACATATTTCTCGCGCGACTCATGCCGTCGCGAGAGGGCCGCAAATTCCTTTCGATGGAACAGGACATACGCGAAGGCCGCTTTCAGCGGCAAGTAGCCATTGTGACCGGCGTGAGCGCACTGCTCAGCGGATTCGAGGCCCTTTATTCGCACTACAAGAATAACTTTCGCTATGCGGCGCAATGGACGCCAATCATTCTCGCGCCGGCTCTTGCCGCTGCTGCGTTTGCCTCGGTAAAGAGCCGGAAGGTGGCGACGACCGCACTGCCGGCTCTCTCGATACTGGCTTCGGCTGACGCGGCCGTCGGATTCTACTACCACGGCCGCGGTGTGCTTCTCCGGCCCGGTGGATCCAAGCATCTTCTCTATAACGTCCTCTATGGCCCGCCGATCTTTGCACCGTTGCTGTTTGGAGCAGCCGGGATGCTCGGCCTGCTGGCCAGCCTGCTTCGCCGAAAACACAAATGAAGAAAAACAGTGATATCGATTCCTCTCTGCTGCCTCGCGACCCGGCAACCGGCGAACCGCTCACGCCACGGCGTACGCCCGGCTACTATCCAGGATTTAGTACGCTTTCGCAAAGCTCCTTTTGGGATGACGCCACCCGGCGAGTGGTTACCAAACGCCTGGAGTCGCCGCAGCCTTCGAAGTTCTTTTCCGCGGCGGAATTTGAATTCTGGACCGTGGTCTTTGCCCACCTGATCCCGCAGAATGACCGCACTGTCGACCGGCAGATTCCCCTTGTCCTGCCTCTCGATCATCGGCTTCACATAAATCAGACTGTGGGATACCGCTACGAGACGATGCCCCAGGATCGCGACGCCTATCGGTTAGGGCGCGAGGCGTTAAATGAAGAGGCGCGACAACAGTACGGAGGCGAATTTCTCTCGCTGCCTTATCGTGAGCAGGACCTCGTACTTAAGGCGATCCATGACGGGAAGCCGCAGGCGGCGAAGGAAATATGGAGTCGCATGTCCGTGGATCGCTTCTGGCAGTTGATGATGGGCGATGCCATCGATGCGTACTACGCCCACCCATGGGCCTGGGATGAGATTGGATTCGGGGGCCCTGCCTATCCTCGCGCCTACACACGCCTGGAGCGAGGCGAGCCCGAGCCTTGGGAAGTGGAGGAGAAGCGGTATGAGTGGGCGGCGCCTGAGGCCGCCGTCTCCGACGAAGTGCAGCCGTCAGCGCACCTTCACACGGAAGCCGACCAGCATAAGTGGAACAAAGAAGAATGAGGCTGTCGTGAAAGAACCGATTTTGGGCGCGTTCGAACCACCGAGAAACGGAAAACACATGCTGGGATCATTACAGCATGTCCATGTGCCCATGCGGAAGTTTGCGCAACAGGATGAAGTGGACTACATCATTGTCGGAGTCGGCTCCGCGGGGGGCGTTCTGCTGCAACGCCTCGCTCGGGGCGGCTTCAATGTTGTGGGTCTCGAGGCGGGGCCCTTCTGGGATACCGAGCGCGACTGGGTGAGCGATGAGGCGGGTTCCCATGAACTCTATTGGGAAGATCCACGGGTAACTGGCGGTACTGATCCGCTTGCGCTGGGGGCGAACAACTGCGGCAAGGGCGTGGGCGGGGGATCCGTGCACTGGGCTGCTTTTACGCCGCGCCTTCATCCCTCCGATTTCGAAGTCCACACCCTCGACGGGGTGGGCATCGACTGGCCCATCCGATACGAAGATATTCGTCCTTACTATGAGCAACTGGAGCTGGAAATGCCAGTCGCCGGCCCAGCCTATTATCCCTGGGGCCATCCCCACGGCTACGCGTACGGTCCTCATCCAATGGGCGGCGTCGGCAATGCGCTTATTCGTGGCTGCTCGGCTCTGAATATCCCGGTTTCGATTGGCGGACCGGTCGCAATCTTGTCCGGTTCGCATGGAGACCGTCCGCACTGCATTTATCGCGGCTTCTGTATTCAGGGATGCAAGGTAGGCGCCAAGGCCAGTACGCTGATTACGCATGTTCCCGATGCTCTGAAGCAAGGCGCTGAGATCCGCGACCATTGCATGGCCTCGCGCATTGAGGTGGGTAAGGAACGCCGCGTTAGCGGCGTCCACTACTTCGATCGCGAAGGCAGATCACACTTTCAGAAATCCAAGGCGGTAATCGTTTCCGGATATGCGATTGAGACCCCAAGGCTGCTGTTGAACTCTGCTTGCCCGGGATTCGAAAACGGGCTCGCGAATTCAAGCGGAACTGTAGGGCGTTATCTCATGGCACAGGCTGGAAATGTCGTCATGGGCCGTTTCGATCAACCCGTTCGCATGTACAAAGCCCCGCCGGCGCACGCGCTAACGGAAGAGTTTTATGAGACTGATCCCAGAAATGACTTTGCTCGAGGGTTCGCGATTCAGACCGTCGGCCCGCTGCCCATCGCCTTCGGGAAGCAAATGTTGGCCTCCAAAAAAGCATGGGGATGGGGATTACGGCGCGAGATGATGGATTACAACCACTGGGCTGCCTTTGGCCTACTCGGCGAAATTCTCCCTTGGCCCGAGAATCGCGTGACCCTCGCTGACGAAAAGGACCGCTTCGGCCTGCCCGTGGCTCATGTGAGTTTTAACTTGCACGATAACGACAAGAAGCTGATTGAATTCGCTAAGGAAAAGACAATGGAAGTCATGGCCGCTGCGGGCGCCACCGAGGTCGTGCAGGAGGCCCGTTATGCACACCTGGTCGGCGCGGCCCGCATGGGGTCGGACCCGTCAACCTCCGTCGTCGACAAGTTCGGACGCACCCACGACATCGCCAATCTCTTCGTGTGTGACGGCAGCATTATGCCTACGCAGGGATCGGCAAATCCAGGACTGACGATTCAGGCTTTGGCCGCTCGCACCGCGGATTATCTGATTTCGCAGGGCGCACGGATATTCCATTCCAATGATCGCGATATGACCACCCCGCCAATCAGGAGAGAACTCGCGCCCCCTGAGACCTGGGGCAAGGGAGTTCCGCGGTTGAAGTAGTTGCAGGACCGGTCTTTCCGCGCTCTTCTTGGGTACCCAGCGAACGAATATGTGTTTTCGTCTGCTTACCTGCATGTAAGGATTGGGATGGGAGGGGCCATCTTCATAGAATCTGCCCACGCATCTGCGGCAGTCTGGCCCTAAACGGTGACCGCAAAACCGCCTCCCATCTTAGGGTTATGCTCCGCTAGCAGACGCTCGGCTATTTAGGAGGCGGTCGAGCTCGGCGGCAAGGGCACTCGCATCGATTGGCTTTGATAGGTAGCCATCAAACCCCGAATTCATGATTCTTTCCCGATCTCCTTGCATTGCATACGCAGTAACAGCAACTACCGGTAGATTGGCCAACAGCGAATTCTGCCGAATCTTTCGGATTACAGCAAAACCATCTAGAACCGGCATGCCTATATCCAATAGCAGCAGGTCCGGGTGTGTCTGTTCGATCACGTTAAGCGCTTCTTGGCCATCGGATGCGTCGACGACGCTGTATCCACGTATCTCCAAAAGCTCGCGGAGAAGTTCCCGGTTGATTTCATTGTCTTCCGCAATAAGAATCTTCATCATGACTGCCCAACACCTTTTGCTCGCTCTCCCCTACCCAGAACGTGAGCTACCTCGGCGGTCAGTTCTCGCTGCCAAGAACCGTTCTTTTGAACAAGCCCTTGCGTCTCCCGCCGGAGAAGCGAGACTTCCTCCGCCGTCAAGCTCTTAGCTGTCATAACCAGGATCGGTAGCTCTTTCAGGGTCTCGGCTTGCCTTATGTGACGGATTACCCGAAAGCCGTCCATCTCTGGCATCAGCAGATCGAGCATAACTGCACTCACGTGTGTCGAAGAGAGTGTTTCCAGCGCTCGCGCTCCACTTTGCACACTCTGGGTCTTGTATCCGGCTGACTGCAGAACCTCCGCCAATAACTCCAGGGTGCCAGCGTCATCGTCGACCAGAAGAATCGACGCATCCTGGTCGGGTCGAGGCAGCACATGTTTGCGGATCGCTTCCAACAACATGGGTTTTCGAATTGGCTTGATAAGATAATCCGACGCACCCAAGGCAAAGCCCACCCGCTTCTGGTCCACGATTGAAACAATAATGACGGGGATATTTGCGGTCTCCGGCACTTTTCTCAGTTCGACCAGCGTGTCGAAACCGTTGCCACCGGCCAACAATATGTCTAACGTGATCGCATCGGGAAGAAGCTGTTGAGCTTTCTCAACTGCCTCGCTGCCCGATTCGGCCATTGTGATTTGGTAATCGGACTCCAAGTAAGTGCATAAAAGCTCACGTGCTGAAGCTTCGTCGTCCACGACCAGGATGAGCGGTTTGTGGCGACTGGCGGTTACCGAGGCGGCTCGACGCGTTCGGTCGGCAGCCGGAAGAACATTTGACGGCGTCTGTGAGGTCATGGGAAGAGTAAACGTGAATCGACTGCCTTTCCCAGGCTCACTTTGCAATGAAATTCTGCCTCCCTGTTGCTCGACCAGTCGCTTGGTGATGGCGAGCCCCAAGCCCGTACCCTCGCTGGCAGCGTGCGCATTGGTCTCCACCTGACGGAATTCCTCAAAGATCAGCGCCTGGTCCTCGGCCCGAATCCCGATTCCGGTATCGCTTACCGTCAGGCATACCTGCCTTCCTTCTTCACTGCACGCAATGGAGATGCGGCCGCCCGCCGGCGTGAACTTCACCGCATTGCTCAACAAGTTGTATAGGATTTGCTTGAAACGGACACGGTCGGCGTGAACCGAGTACTCTCCTTCGAGAGCATCCTGAACCTGAATATTTTTTGCCGTGGCCAGTGGCCGGATGGTGGAAAGAACCTCCGGTAACGCATCCTTAACCTGGAAATCCGAACATCGGAATTCGAGTTGCCCGGCCTCGATCTTCGAGAGATCCAGAATGTCGTTGATCAGCTGTAATAGATGCCCCGACGCCTGTTTGATGTGATTGATGAAGCGTTTCTGCTTGTCATTGAGCGCGCCCGGAGTGCCCTCGGCCAGAAGATCAGAGAACCCGACGATGGCGTTCAACGGGGTCCGCAGCTCATGGCTCATATTGGCCAGAAATTTGCTTTTCAGTTGGGTGGCACGTTCGACTTCTCGGTTTCGAAGTTCGAGCTCGTGATTCTGCTGTTCGATTTGCCGCTGTATCTTCTTGCGCTCCGACACGTCGCGGATGGAACTAATGACTCGAAAACCCTCGCTGGTTTGAATCGGGCTAAGGCTGATCTCCACCGGGAATTCGGTGCCATCTTTGCGCAACGCACTAAGCTCCAGACCCGCCCCCATAGCACGAGGGTGAGGGTTTGCAGCGTACTCTGTTCGACGCTCTGGATGCGACCTGCGAGTTCGTTCGGGGATGAGTTTCTCGACCGGTTGTCCTAACAACTCGGCGCGCTGATAGCCAAATAGCTTTTCGGTCTGGCCATTGACCAGAACGATTTTCCCTCGGTCGTCGACCGTGACTACAGCGTCGGGCGCGACTTCGAGGAGAGCTCCAAGATTTTCGCGGCTCTTCTCTAGCGCCTCTTCGGCTCGCTTACGCTCCGTAATGTCGCGAGTGACTTTAGAGAATCCACGCAGCTTGCCGGTGTTGTCGGTAAGAGCGGTAACTACCACGTTGGCCCAAAACCGAGATCCATCCTTCCGAATCCGCCATCCTTCCTCTTCGTAACGGCCCTCCGCGATGGCGGTTTGGAGTTCACGGTCCGGCTTGCCATTCTGGATATCTTCTTCAGGATAGAAGCAAGAAAAATGCCGCCCCAGGATTTCATCGGGTTTGTAGCCCTTGATGCGCTGCGCACCTTGATTCCAACTGGCGACGCGTCCGTCGGCATCGAGCATGAAAATGGCATAGTCCTTGACACCGCTTACCATTAGCCGAAAAAGCTCCTCTTTTTCTCGTAAGGCTTCCTCCACCTGCTTCCGCGCCGTGATGTCTCGCGCGACGGCATAGGTGAGTTGTTGTTCAGGAACGGAAACGGCATTCCATGAAAGCCACTTGTAGGACCCGTCTTTGCACAAGAGGCGATTTTCGAATGCAAAACTGGTCGTTCCCGGGGACTCGATTCGAGAAGTTTCGGCCACCGTCGACTCGCGGTCTTCCGGGTGAATGAAATCCGTGTAGGGCTTCGCCAACAGCTCTTGCTCGGTAAAGCCCAACGCTTTCTCCCACGACGGGTTTACCCGCTTGAAGTGTTTGTCAAACGTGGAGATGCAGAACAGGTCCGCCGATAGATTCATGAATCGGTTACCTGTCTCAAGTTCAGAATAGAGCGAACCCATGAAGGCGCTGACTCCGAGCCCCAATCCTAGAAACACCAGACCAAGAAACCAGACTCGCCCTTCCACGGCTTGCACTCCACGGTGCAAAACCGACGACTGCTGTTCGATCAGAACTCCCCAGCCGTATCGCCCCACAGGCTCGTAGCGAGCGAAGAAACTCTGACCGTCACGTGTGAATGTACCGTCGCCGCTGTGACCGTTTCGTAACTGCCGTACCGGCTCATAGCCGTTTAGATCCACAGGAGCGGCATGCGTATCAATGTTTTCTCGAGCGGACAGATGACCGTTCTGGTCGACCAAGGAAATATTCCATCCGCCTTCGAGTTTAGTTTCCAGTAATTGCTGGCTCATCGTATCGAGCGAAGTGGTGGCCATTAGAATCCCCACTGGGCGACCCGACTGGTCTCTTATCGGAACCGCGATCGCCACCACCAGCTCATAGGGTGCAACCGCAGTTTGATATACCTCGGAAACGTAAGGTTTCCACTCGCGAGCTACGCCTTTGTACCAATCGCGGTAGGAGAAATTCCGATTGAGTAGAGAGGGGAAAGGAGGATAGATGGCGCGCATTGTGCCATCCAGGTCGTAGACGCTGACAAATTTGAAGTCCGGGCGCATCTGGACGGCATCCCGGAGGTGCCATTCGATCAAGCTCAGGTTACTCCCTTGCCAGCCCGGGCTGAACGTTCGGCGTCGGACAATTGATTCCAAAAATGCAGTACTCTGGCGAAAGTGTTGATCGACCAAGGCAGCCGCGACGCGAGCAATCTGCGTACTCTCGGTGACTGCCTGGGCTTCGGTTTGGTGTGTCAACACCTGCCCCACCGAATAGGCAAAAAATACGATAGGAAGCCCCATGAACAGCAGGAGCAGAAGGTAGAGACGCCACCCGCTCTGAGACACCCATTTCCCGAGCTTGGCTGACTTGGTCATTCGAGCCTCATGTTCCTAATGTTCCCCTACTGCGCACTTCCTCGCTGCCTACCGTCCGGCTGCGGTAACCCGAGATAGAAAACTTGATGTCCCGTGCGTCATCAATCGTTCAAATTGGCCGAAGATATGCGGATCCCACCATCCCTTGGCGACTTCGTGCTTCATGGTTTGAAGCGCGTCGGTGCGCGATAGGGCGCTCTTGTAAGGGCGCTCGGTGGTGAGGGCGTCGTAAACATCCACAATCTGTAACACCCGGGCGGTGATTGGGATAGCTTCTCCTCGAAGCCCATCGGGATACCCTGAACCGTCCAATTTCTCGTGGTGGTGGCGGATGATAGGCAGCACGTAACGGAACGACTTTAGGGGCGCACAGATGCGCTCGCCCACGACTGGATGCTCCTGGATGAGTTTCCACTCGTCAGGGGATAGACGCCCTGGCTTCAACAAAATGGCATCCGGAACGGCGACTTTTCCTACGTCGTGTACGATGCCGGCTTGACGCAGGGCTGTGGTTTCGTTCTTTCCCAGACCGAGGTGCTCGCCTAAGAGCGCGGAATAGTCTGATAAACGTTCACAATGGCCGTGAGTATACGGATCTTTTCCCTCGATGCTTCGGGCCAAACTAAACAGGACTGCCTCGGCGCGCTCCAGTTCGTCGGTGCGCTGCTTGAGCCTCAGCAGCGATCGCACGCGCGCGAGCAGTTCGGTTCGATCCACCGGCCTGGTCAGAAAGTCGTCTGCGCCGGCTCTGATCCCCTCAATTCGATCCTGCTTATCCGACAGAGCCGTGATCAAGACGACCGGGATCAAATATGTTTCTGGATTGTTCTTGATTTTTTCGCATACCTCAAACCCATTCAGGTGAGGCATCATCACGTCGGAGAGCACCAAGTCGACTTGCGTTCGGGTAAGTTCTGCGAGTGCCGCCGCGCCATCCGGCACTGGTACGATCCTGAACCCTTGGGTCGCCAGGAGTTCCTCTAACAACTCACGGTTGGCGGCTTGGTCGTCGGCGACTAGGATCGTCGCGGCGGTTTGCGATTCTGAGTAATGCAACATCGTCACGCCCACATCTGAACACCTGTGCGGTCAGCATTGCACGGAATGGATTGTCATCGTTAGTTACCGAAGTCAACGAGCGAGGAGCAGGCAATCAGTTCGTGCCATCGGTGCCGAAATATCGGCACAACATGCCGAGATACCGGCAGGGTAGAGCCTTGGCTGTTATCGTTGTTCGATAATGAATTGTGCCGAGGGTCTTCGACACGGAGTGATAGAAGAACGACCCCAGGAAGGCCCTTTACTGGGCCTGCACACCTGCGCTCACGCTAAACTTTATCTGCCTCGCTACCCATTGCCCCGCCATGGCCCGCTTCGCGTCCTTTCTCGACGACGGTTAGCCTAGGAATGCGGACGCTAGCTGTCTCCTGCAGACCTCGGACTCTTTCAAAGTTCCCTAAGCGTTCAATCCATGTTCGAGTGAGAACAGTTCCCTCCTTCAGGATTGTCAGGTTCCCATCTTTGCTGACGACATCCTCATTGAGAACCATCCCGGGGAGAAGCTTTCGAATCGGCAGCCGCTGCACATCAAACTCGGTTGGCGCAGGAAAGTAGTCTTTGAGCGCATCCAGTAAATGCGAATCGAATTGATCCGACATTCTGAGTTCGGCCAGTGCAGAGCGAAACCCGAGGCCACGGTAGACCCTTCGATCCAATTCGAGCGCCAAGTGCAGCATAGAGGCGCCTTGTCTTAGTGGATCGCTTCGCGACGATTCCATTTCAGGCTGCTGTTGACGCCGGATCAGTTCGGCTACGAATTCCAAGCGAGGGATATTCGATAAAAGCTGGGCTGCGCTTTCTGGATGAGCACGAAACATCTGATCTTCATCCGGAGATAGATTTTGACCACTGTAGGCCTTGGCAAAAACCTCTTCGGGTATCGACATACATCCGACTAAGCACAAGGTTGCAGCAAGTTCATATTGCCAGGGATCGGCAATTGCGATTTGCTTTGATATCCGGAGCACGATTTCTCGAATCGCACGCGATCGCACCGCCAACGCCGGCGATGTAAGTTGGACTAATTCCCAAAGAGTGGCAACCGCACCACTCAGAGTCTTCTCCAGTAAATCGTGCTCTGCTTGCTGCGCACGCCGTAATTTGAGGTGCGTCTCCACCCGCGCCTGCACTTCTTCGAACTGAATCGGCTTGGAGATATAATCCACTCCTCCTGAGCGAAAACCTCTTACCTTGTCCGCAGTCGCATCGAGGGCGCTAATAAAAATCACGGGAATCCCCGCAAGAGATGGATTGGCCTTCAGGCGTTCGCAAACTTCATAACCATTCATTTCCGGCATGTTGACGTCCAGCAAGATAAGGTCCGGATGGGTCTGGGACGCTGCCTCAAGAGCTGCCGGTCCCGCAGTAAACGATCGCACTTCATAGTTCCGCTGCTGAAGCATTTCCTCCAGGAGTTCCACGTTTGTAGGATTATCGTCAACCACCATGATGTTGTCTCGAGGCAATGGCTGCGGCTCTATCGGCGGCATGTTTTCCTTCCGCAATCAAGTGAGGCAAAGATCAGTGCCATTCGGCGGTAATTATAGTCTCATCGCATGCGTTGCCCTCTGATGAG
>Ga0335073_10000050_pt1 | contig 140432 bp, 142 predicted proteins | sample Lox_Sample_22_FD_207093 | JGI IMG/M metagenome (GOLD analysis project Ga0335073, IMG submission 207093) | Soil microbial communities from Loxahatchee National Wildlife Refuge, Florida, United States - Lox_Sample_2.2 | ecosystem: Environmental > Terrestrial > Soil > Wetlands | place: USA...
CGACCTTCTCCTTCGGAGAAGAAAACTATCTCGGTTACGAATACCGCCTCGCCAACGACGGCGGTACGAACAGGATGTACGAAAACTCGTTGGAGTTCAAAGCGACGCCGTGAGGTTCGGGCCTGCGGCGTCCGTCTTGGGCGCCGCACGCCCGGTCGCAAGAGCAAATCCGATCAACCAAACTCGAAGGAGAGCCAGATGAAGAGGTACCTACTTATCGCAGTGTGCCTGACGGCGACGCTCACGGCCGGGGCTGTGGTGAGCGCGGGCGCCAGCGCAAGCGGACTGCCTGCGCTTTATGAATGCGCGAAGCTGAAGAAGGACGCCACGACCAAGAAATATGAAGGCAAATACGAAAAGGGCTGCGTCAAAGAAAACAGCAAAGGCGAAGGCGAGTACGAAATCAAAGAAGGGTTCGGCAAAGGAAAGACGTTCAAGGCTAAGGGCGGCGGGGCAAACCTCGAGGTCGAAAGTGTCGGAGGCATCGACTGCGTAAAGAGCTCCGCGACCGCGAAGTTCAATAGTCCGACGACGGGCGATGACGTCGTCGCGACGTTCGGCGACTGTGAATACTCAGGCCACAAATGCAACTCCGCGGGCGCAACGACAGGAACGATCGTCACCAAGGCGCTGAAGGGCGAAGTCGGCTATCTCTCTGACGCCGAACTGTTGAGCCCGAAGGTCGGCGTAGCGTTCTCACCCGAATCAGGCGAAGTACTCGCGGCTTTCGTGTGCGGCCCGATCGTCTTCGAAGTCACCGGAGCATCGATCGCGGAAGTCACCCCGGTCAATAAGTTCGGCAAGGAAGCAGTATTCAGCTTCCGCCAGAAACGGATTGGGGTACAGGAATGGCAGAGCTTTGAAGGAGGCCCTGAACAGGCGCTCCGAGTCTGGGTGTGCGAAGACTGCTCCAAACCCCACGGTGAAAGCGGCGCATACTTCGACGCTGACGAGCAACTCGAAATCAAGGCCAAAACCGAAGATCTCGAGCTGAAAGCCTGACTGGCACTTAGCCGCGTCTCACAGGGGTCGGCGCACCGTGCGCCGACCCTTAGTTCTTTGTCGCTTGCGCTCGACGACACGTGACCCCTGCAGCGTCGGCCCCCTTGCGACCGCGTGCCCGGGGTGTCCCGCGATCACAGGGGGCTCGACGCGGCGTCGAGCCCCCTGGTGCTGCGGTTGTGTTGCCTTGGCTGGCTAGGCTTTGAGCTCGAGATCTTCGGTCTTGGCTTTGATTTCGAGCTCCTCGTCGCCGCTGATCTCTTGTTCGGTGAGCGGGTTTTCACAGCTCTGGCAAAGGTAGACTTGGAGGGTCTGTTCTGGGCCTTCTTCGAAGCTCTCCCATTCCTGTACGCCGATCGCTTTCTGGCGGAACGTGAAGACCGCTTCCTTGGAGAACTTATTGACCGGTGATACTTCCCCGATCACGGCTCCCTCGACGTCGAACTCGTACGGTCCACAAGAGAACGATGCCAGGAAAGGCCCAGTTTCCGGCGTGAAGTCGGTACCGACCTTCGGATCCAAGGTGCCTTTGCCGGCCAGGTAACCTACGACGCCCTTTAGCGTGTCGGTGACGATCGTGCCGCTCGCCGCACCTGCCGACTCGCATTTGTGGCCGTTGAATTCGCAGTCACCGAACGTCGCGACAACGTCAGCGCCCGACGTGGGGCTCGTGAATTTCCCGACCGCAGAACTTTTCAAGCAGCCAACGCCGCCAACGCCAGTGACCTCCAGGTTCGCTCCTGTGCCCTTGGCCTTGAAGAGCTTACCCTTGCCGAAGCCTTCCTGGACTTCATAATCGTTTTCGCCGCTGCCATGTTTGCCTTCCACCAGACAGCCCTTGTTGTACCTACCTGTGCCCTTCGGCTTGACCTTCGCGCATTCGTACAGCGCCGGCGAGCCCCCAGCGTCCGCGGTCGCGGTCATGACCGCGCCGGTTGTCAGCGTCGCCGCAAAACACGCTCCGATCATCACAAACCGTTTCATCTCTACCCCTTTTTAGTCGCGTGGTGCGATCAGCCCCGCGCCAAGTACTTACCGGACGCGGGTTGATCGCTTTCAAGCAAGGCGCCTGGCTACGGCGTCGCTTTCAACTCGAGTTCCGTTTCATTGCCGCCCTGATCGTGTTCGTGGATCGGGCCCAGATACGTTTCGGTGAACAGCAGCGAGGCTTCGAAGCCGACCGTCTGCCATTCATGGGCATTGACGAGGGCTTCAAACGTCTTCGTCGGTTTGCCTTCAAGGCTCGTCGGGCCCTGCACGCCAGCGCTCTGAACCATCGACGCCGTAAATGACTCGCTCATGGCGTTCACCGGCGTAATAGCCATCGTGAGCTCTTCACCAGCCTTGCGCCCGCCGATCGCGATCGTCAACGGTTCACCCCCACCGCGGGCCGAACAGACAATCTGCTGGAGGAAGCGTTCCTTCGAGTTTTCAGTCTTGTAGACGAGTCCCACGGCGGGTTCAGCTGTGTGCTTGCCGCTGATGAAGGCCATCGTCCCGGTCCACGACGGGCCGCGTTGTTCGAGGCCGTGCCGCCACGCCGTAGCATCACCGATCCCAGCTTCAAAGTTTTCCTCATCGGTCGAGTTGCATTCACCGCCGGTCCGTTCATCGACGCATCCACCGAATTCGACGTATGGGGCCTCGGTCGTCATGTGCGGACCCGTCAAGCGGATTTGCGTTTCCGGAAACAACGGAATCGAGCACTTGATCCTGTCTCCATTGCCGAAAACGATTGTCGATTCAGCACTTGGCTGAGGGATTTCGCGTGTGCGGTAGTCGAGGCCTGACACTTCGCCCGGTTCTTCGATTGGCTCCGGTTCAGATAGCGGACGCCATTCGTAGCCACCCGTGTACCGTCCGTACACCTTTTTGACCGGCTGCGTGCAGCCGGCATCGGCGAACCTGCCTTGATGCTGTTCAGACGCTTCACACCTACCCCATTCCGGAAGCTTTGCCGACGCGCTGCTCGCGGCCACTGCCGCGAACGCCAATGCGCTGAGCAGACACAGCGAAAGTGTTCTTGCATGTCTCACGTCTTAAGGGTTCGAGCCGTAGAGCCTTATGTGGCAGCGACTTGCTGTTCGCCGCGCCTGCAATCGCGCCGGTGCCTCGAAGTCGCTGATTCCTTCACGGGGTGCGTACGGCGGGGCGTCGATCTGAAGTCCCGTCGAGGCCAGGTACACCGCCCACGATGTGCTCGGGCGCGTCTAGCTGTCGTTGTTGGACGTGCGCGTGGGAGATCAGCGCTCGCGCAGGCTGCGAGTCGACGAAGCCGGCGTGCAGCGCTCCGAGATGCCAGGGCGAAGGAATGTGCACCGCGCGAAACGTGGTGGTATCGGTCTGGACCGCGCGTGAAATCGACCCTGTGGGACTTGTGGATGTGGTGCCCGTGGAAACGAGCGTCCGTAAGCAGCGACGAATCCTGATATGCTCAATTTGATGAGTAAGCTCACTTTGATGACTGTGCAAGATGAGGGCGTGCGGCGACTCGCCGTCGAGCATCCGGATTGGATGCCCGTGCTCGAGGCGGCGGTGGCCGTAGCCGAGCGGGCAGAGCCGCAAGGCGGAGAGTTTGCAGGCGCCTGGGTGCTTGACGAGCTCCGCGCGAACGGGGGATCGAGCTGGATTCCGAACCTGAGGATCCTTGCCAGTCATGGGCTGCTTGAAAAGTCCGGGGCCTCGACTAGAGGCGGTCGTCGCGCGTACTATCGGATGCCGGATCGCCAAGCCGTCGCGAGAGCCCTCGAATCGTGGCGGGCCGGCGAGAACGCACAGCCGCGGCGCATGCTCAGCTTCATCGGTTCTGGTGCCTCGACGGAGCCTCCATCCGATATGGGGCGGCAGGCAGGTGAGGTCCGCTACGAGCCACGCTCGTGGCGTTGATATGGGACACCGGTCCGCTTTACGCCGCGATGGACCGCTCCGACACTGACCACGAGGCCTGCGACCAGCTGCTGTCCAGCTCACCCGAGCGCCTTCTCGTACCAGCACCCGTCGTGGTCGAGCTGGAGTGGCTTGCCAGCAGCAGGCTCGGGCTACAGCCCTTCTCGGCGTTTCTTGCCGACGTCGAGGCAGGCGGCATGACAATCGTGGACCTGATCCGGGATGACTACGTGCGCGTGCGCGAGCTGCTCACCCAATATGCCGACCTGAAGCTCGGATTCGTCGACGCTGCAGTCCTCGCGATCGTGGAGCGGCTAAAAGAGCGCAAGATCGCGACGCTCGATCACCGCCACTTCAGCGCCGTCCGTCTCAAGCACGCAGACACTATCGAATTACTTCCACTCCGACGCGCATAACTGAACCGCGCCAACGCAGAGCAACAACCATGCGCCGGCGGCACGTGACTAATGAGCAACCTTCGCTTGCAGTGCGGCAGCTACCGAAGCGTTGGGCTCGTGCGAGCGCCCTAAAACGTTCGGGCTCTACGTCGCGGCGACCCACCTGACGCGGCCTCGCGTGCCGCACCTCACGCTCGCGAGTCCGCCCCATGCCCCAAAGTGCCCTCGACGCACCTCGGGTATCCGCGTTGGTCGTCAGTCGCCGCCCGGCTCCCACGGGCATCGATAAAAATCCAGTGACCGATACCATCTCGTTTCGCGTGGGCATTCCTCGCCCTGGCCTCTCGGCGTGCTGCACGCCCGCTTCGGCGCCTTCGGGCCCGCGCGTGGGTCCATGCTCGCACGCGCGCCCCCAGATGAGACCACGACGCGCCCGAGCACGCGTTGGAGGGCCTTCCTGTTGGCGACGAGCCGTGCACTCGACGCACCCGCCGTAGGCACCTGCCGAAGGCGCGGGGAAAAGCGGCACCTGGCGCGATTGCAGGCACCGCAACCAGCAACGCAACGCCAAATAAGGCACCAGGCCTCGAACCATTTAGACGTGAGACATGTAAGAACACTTTCGCTGTGTCTGCTTAGCGTGATGGCGCTGGGCGCGGTCGCTGCGAGCGGCGCGTCGGCCAAGCTCCCGGAATGGGGGCAGTGCCGTGAAACTGCGTCTGGTAGCGGCGGGAAGTACGGCAATGCGAACTGCACGCAGCAGGTGAAGAAGGTCTACGGCGGCTACCGCGGAGGGTACGAATGGTATCCGCTCGAGCGCACACAAAAGGAAGTCGAAGAAGGCCAACAGACGTCGCTTAAGTCCGCTTATGCGCAGCCTGTTACGCCGGGGACGTTCAAGTTCGCGACCGGACGCGAAATCCTGTGCAACGGCAGCGAAGAAGGCAATAACAGGGAGTTGCCGCTCGACGGTTCAAATGTTGTGACGGACGCTGCCGAAATCAGGTTCACTTCGTGCGAAGAACCCGTGCTGAAGCTCGAAAACCATGAACAATATCCTGCAGGCAACTGCGTCGACAGCGCTGAAGTCGGGATTGAAATCGGCACGGAACGGGAGTTCGAAAACGGCGCATTGTCCGCGTCTGAACTCAAAGAACGCGAAGAAGAAGAAGGCAAGCCCCCGACGACATGGGGTGGAAAGACGGTGTTCCTTGGCGACAAGACGTCACCGACACCGTCTGTCGGGATCAGTTATCAATCGAACCCCGAGCTTGAACGCTTCTTCCCACAGATCATCTGCGAAAACGGAGAACATGGCCAGCCGCTGTCGATTCAAATCGGTGGGCACTCGCGTGGCGAACGCCTGGTCGAGGAAATAACTCCTGTGAACCAGATGCTGGAAGGCGGCTTCACGGCGACGCTGCGGCCACAGGCAGGACGCCACGCGCTCCAAGCCCACATCAACACCGGTGAATGGGAAACGGTCACGATCGAAGGGAGCACGTACCTCGGCGGCGGAAACTACATCGGGAGCCCCGAGCGGCGCGCCTGGGAAGAGATGTACGGCGAACCCAACTTCCGCTACAGCAACGACCTGGAGTTGAAAGCAACGCCGTAAGACCACGAGCGGGTGCGCCGGCGTCCGAAGCTGGCGCACCCGTTTGCTTTATCAGGATCAACCGAGATATCTTTCTAAAGGAGAGCAGATGAAACGCTATCTACTGATCACGGCGTGTCTTGCGGCAACGCTCACTGCCGGCGCCGTCATGACTGCTAGCGCGAGCGCCGGGAGCCTGCCTGCGCTGTACGAATGCGCGAAGGTCAAGGTCAAGGGTTCAGGCAAGTACAACAAGCACTGTGCCGTTGAAGGTAAACACGGCACCGGCGAAAACGACTATGAAATCAAGGAAGGCTTCGGCAAGGGCAAAACGTTCAAGGCCAAGGGCGGCGGTGCCAACCTCGAGGTTCCGACCGTCGGGGGCATCGACTGTCAAAAGAGCGCTGCTACCGGGCGCTTCACGAGCCCAACAACTGGTGAAGCCACAGCCACGTTCACTGACTGCGAATACTCCGGTCACAAATGCAAATCCGCAGGAGCCGCAACGGGCACGATCGTGACCAACCCGCTCGTTGCCGTCGTTGGCTACCTCAAGGGCATGGGAACCGAAAGCCCACAGGTAGGGGCTTCGTTCTCGCCGGCGACGGGCGAATTCCTCGCAACATGGAGCTGCGGCGAGTACGACTTTTCCGTGACCGGCTCCGTGATCGGCGAAGTAAGTCCGGTCAATAAATTCTCCAAGGAAGCCGTCTTTAGCTTCCGACAGAAGGCAATTGGCGTCCAGGAATGGGGCAACTTCGAAGAAGGTGGCGAAGTTATAGGCGAAGAACACAGGCTCAAAGTGCACACCTGTGAAAACTGCGAAAACCTTTACCTAGGTCCCTACCCAGCTGACGAGGAACTAGAAATTAAGGCCAAAACCGAAGAACTCGAGCTCAAAGCATAAATCAGAGCTCATACACCGCCGAGTAGCAACGGGGGCCGGCACCACGCCGGCCCCCAGGGCTTCCCGGAGGCCCCCACCGCTACACGGATCGCGACGCTCGCTATGTCGGCCCCCGCTTTGAGGCCACGTGTAGCCCGGTGGCGAACGCCTTAGCGTCGAACGCTGCGTGGACCTTCGAGCGCGCCGCGAGAAGCCACGCGGAGACGAAGTTTGTCTCGGATTTGGGCATGGTCGACGGAGAGCGGAGCCCTTGACGTGCCGACTAGGCCGGATGGGGTCACTGCGTCGCTATTCGAGCGTCAGCTCGGTGAGACCAACTTCGTTGATCGCGTAAAACCAGGGGCCGTCGCCGCATTCCTCGATGATTGCCTCGAGGCGTTGCCAGTGGCGCACGATGCGCACGAGCCAGCCCCAAGTCGTAAGGTCGCGTTTGCCGGCGATCCAAAACACGCGCAAGCCGTGCTCGCGGAGCAACGCGAGCTCTTGAGGCTTGGAGCGGATCCGCTTATCTCGGGCGATCACGATTAGCTCGCGTTCCGCCACGACAGGTATGCAGTCGGGGTCTAGCGTTCCGAGTGGGCACTCCGGGATGAGCTTGTGGCCCGGATGGATCGTGTCCTTGCGTGCCGCCTCTAGCGTCTTGCCAAGTCCTAGGGCGCTCTCGTCAACGTAAAGCCGCAGCTGTTCGCGATCAGCCGTCACAGCGGCGGCGTGGATTGGCTAAGCGGCCTCGCGGACGCGGCGCATCTCGTAGCGAATTGCTTGTTCGACGAGCGCGGGCTCAAGGTCATATGACGTCGCTATGTCCTGTGGCGACTCGCCGGCCCGGAACAGTTCGCCGATCGTGTCGGTGCGAACACTCCGCACTACGGGCTCACCGAATCCTCGAAGTGGATCGATGGTCACGTGACTTAACGCGCGGTCGGGCCGTATTAGCCGCGGCTGAGAATCGTCGTCATCTCCGGTCCACTCGATTGACCGCCTGAAAGACTCGGCGGGCGCTGTCCAGATCGTTTGACCGGTCCTCACGACGACGAGGGCGAGCCGATGCTCTAGCCCAACCTCTTCCTGCACGCGGAGCACCAGCTCGCGGCCGCTGACGGCGAGCCAGGTTTGGGCCGAAGCGAGCGGATACCGAGTCTGGAGAATCTCGCGAAGTCGCAGGACAGCAGGTCTCATCCTAATGAGCGGCACGCCCGCATCTCTGTATTCGGAAAGCAGGCGTGTCTCGACGAACTCCCCCCACGTCACGATCTCCTCGCCTGTCGAGGTTTCGCGAACGAAAGGTTCGTATTGCTTTCCCCCTCGTTGGTATCCGTCGACCCAACGTCGAGCCGTCCCAGGGCGCAGCCCTAGGAGTCGGTCAGTCTGCAGCAGGCCGTACATGGGCCGGTTGAGGAGGTCGATGACGTTGCTCATGAGCCGATCTTCGCAGGTCTGCAAGCCCAGTACGCGGCTTGAGAGCCCCGCGGCGCAACAGGAACACTTCACGCCGGTGAACACGATGTCGAGCGCATACACGGCGGCGCTGCGTCCGGAATCGCACGACCCGACGGAAGCGCTCGTCAACACTGGAGGCTGGGAACCGGTCGCGATCGAAGCAAGCCTGTACTTCCCAGCGATCTACATCGGCTACAGCCAGAAGCTCAGCTGGGAAGAGGGATATGAACAGCCGAACTACCAGTACGCGAATGAACTGGAGTTGAAAGCGACGCCGTAGGGCTGTCTTTGTGGCCTGTGCCGGGCTTTGCGGTCCTGGCACAGGCCGTGACGCGGGCTTGACAATCGACTTGAGAGGACGTGATTTGATGAGGCGGTATCTGGTTGTTGCGGCGTGTCTTTCGGCGACGCTGGGAGCGGCTGGCGTGATGGCGGCCGGTGCAAGTGCTGGCGGTAGTAGGCCGGCGCTCTTTGAATGCGCGAAGGTCAAGAAGAACGCGGCGAAGAAATACGAAGGCCGATACAAAAACGGCTGCGTGAAGGAAAACAGCAAAGGCGAAGGGGAGTACGAAGTCAAGGAAGGGATCGGCAAAGGCAAACTGATGAAGGCCAAGGGGCGGCGCGAACCTTGAGGCGACCGGCGTCGGCGGTATTGACTGTCTGAAGAGCTCTGCGACCGCGAAATTCACGAGCCCGACGACCGGGGATGCCACCGCCACATTCTCCGACTGCGAATACTCGGGCCACAAATGCGTCTCCGCGGGAGCATCGACCGGGACGATCGTCACGAACCCGCTCACGGGTGTTGTTGGCTACCTGGAGGGCAAAGGGACGCTCACGCCTAAGGTCGGCGCGGTGTTCTCGCCCGAAACCGGCGAAGTCCTCGCGGCGTTTGACTGCGGCCAATACGACTTCGAAGTCACGGGCGCAGTGATCGGCGAAGTCGCCCCGGTCAACGCGTTCGCCAAGGAAGCAAAGTTCATCTTCCGCCAGAAAGCGATCGGGATCCAGGAATTCGAAAGCTTTGAAGAAGGACCAAACCAACACCTGACCGTCTACCTGTGCAATAGCTGCGCCAAACCACGCAGCGAAGCCGAAGTCGCCGTCGGCGCAGACGAGGAACTCGAAATCACAGCCAAAGCCGAAAACCTCGAGCTCAAAGCCTAAGGCGGCGCTCGTTCGTTCGAGGCGGGCTCTGTTGGGGCCGGCGACCTAGGCGCCGGCCCCGTCTCTCCGGTCTGCGAGGCGAACTGCGGCCACCTCCTGTCTGCCCAGCAGGAGGTCACGTGTCGTCGAGCGCAAGCTACAAGGAACTAAGGGTCGGCGCCAGGTGCGCCGACCCCCGTGAGACGCGGCTAACTGTCAGTCAGGCTTTCAGCTCGAGGTTTTCGGTTTTGGCGGTGATTTCGAGTTGCTCGTCAGCGTTGAAGTATGTGCCGCTTTCACCGTGTGGTTTGGAGCAGTCTTCGCACGCCCAGACTCGGAGCGCCTGTTCAGGGCCTCCTTCAAAGCTCTGCCATTCCTGTACCCCAATCCGTTTCTGGCGGAAGCTGAACACTGCTTCCTTGCCGAACTTATTAACCGGGGTGACTTCCGCGATCGATGCTCCGGTGACTTCGAAGACGAACGGGCCGCACACGAAAGCCGCGAGTACTTCGCCTGATTCGGGTGAGAACGCTACGCCGACCTTCGGGCTCAACAGTTCGGCGTCAGAGAGATAGCCGACTTCGCCCTTCAGCGCCTTGGTGACGATCGTTCCTGTCGTTGCGCCCGCGGAGCTGCATTTGTGGCCTGAGTATTCGCAGTCGCCGAACGTCGCGACGACGTCATCGCCCGTCGTCGGACTATTGAACTTCGCGGTCGCGGAGCTCTTTGCGCAGTCGATGCCTCCGACACTTTCGACCTCGAGGTTAGCGCCGCCGCCCTTCGCCTTGAAGGCTTTACCTTTGCCGAACCCTTCTTTAACTTCGTAGTCGTTTTCGCCGACCCCGTGTTTGCCTTCCACCAGACAGCCCTTGTTGTACCTACCTGTGCCCTTCGGCTTGACCTTCGCGCATTCATAAAGCGCCGGCAGGGTGCCGGACGCGCTGGCGCCTGCAGACGCAAACGCGCCCGCTGTGAGCGTCGCCGCAAGACACGCTCCGATCATCACAAACCGTCTCATCTGATCTCCCTTGAGTAGTCGGGTGGACTTTCCTTACTTGACTGGTGACGCCCGGAAACAAACCGGGCGCCACCAGTCGTGCCTTACGGCGTTGCTTTCAGCTCCAGTTCGCTGTTGTACCGGAAGTTCGGGCCGCCGTTCTGCTCTTGCCACGCGAGTCGCTGCGAATACCCGATGTACACTTCCGTGCCGTGTCCGAAGCTCGCTTCGAACGTCATCGGCGCGTACGCTTCTGTGTTTACGAGCGCTTCCAGCGACTGCCCGCGGAACGCCGCGCTGTACGCTTTTGACATCGTGTTGACGGGCGTGATTTCCGCGACGATCCGTTCGGTTCGCTTGTGCCCGCCGACCTGGATCGACAACGATTCAGAGTGCAGCGCCCCTTCGCAGATGGTCTGCGAAAGGAAGCGTTCCCGGGCCGGGCTCGTCTTGTAAATGATCCCCACGGACGGCGTCGGAGAGGTCTTTTCGGCAAGGAATGCCGTGGATCCGACCCACGTCGTTCCCGATGCCGGCGACGTTTCGCCCGCTTCGTACTGACGGCGCGTGTAGATTTCGCCACCCGAAATGCCCGCGGTCCAGCATTCACCCGGCTGGTGGTAGGCTCCCAGAATCGGTTCTTCAGCCGCCGCTACGGGTTCCTGGCACCCGTCAAGCCAAAAGAAGGGTGCGTCTGTTACGGCGTCCGCTCCATCAAGTGGCAATACCCACGGCTCCGTGGAGCTACAACGGATTTCGTGGCCACCCGCGAGTTTAAAGCTAGACGCACTTTCTTCTGTGCCTTCGCCCCCTCCCAGCGACGTCTGTTCGCCACTTTCGATTTCACCGGCAGTCCGAGTGAGCGGGAACCATTCATACCCGCCCGGATACGAGCCGTACACCTTTTTTACCCGCTGCGTACACCCGGCATTCGCAAACTTTCCACCGCTACCCGACGCCGTTTCGCGGCACTGCCCCCATTCCGGAAGCTTCGCCGACGCCGTCGCAGCGCCGAACGCCGCGCAAACAAAAGCCGCGGCGATGAGCGGCGCGAGTGTTTTTACATGTCTCACGTCCTGGCGGTTCGCGCCGTAGCGCCTTAATTGATGGCGAATTGCCGATTGACGCGCCTGGAATCGCGCCCGCACCCCGTCCGCCGGAGCGCCTCGGGAGGGCGCGCACACGCGCGTGTCGACCTGGAGCGCGCCGAGAGACCAGGCACACGGCCGACGGCGTTCAAGGGCGCGTCGCGGCGTTTGTCTTGTGAACGCGCGTCGGCCGCCAGCGCGGGCGGAGGCTACGAGGCAAGGGAGTGGGCATGGGAGCGCCCCGACACGTCCGGATGAAGCGTGTGCTTAGCGAAACTCGGTGGTATCGGTCGCCCCGACGTTCTTGGAGACGCGGGCCGGCGGTCCGGGTCAGCTCGGACGCGCCGGCGCGTGGCGCGCCGATTCAGTCTCCGAGTTCGCCGGCGTCGATTTTGCGCCGGATCTCGGCGGCGCCGGGCCAGGTTGGCTCGACGCCGTCACTTCGGAGTAGTGCTTCGCGTGCGGCCAAGAACTCCTCGGCGGATTCGCCGGGGGCGAGCGTAAAGCCTTTGCGGGCTACGCGCCGATCCTCATCGTCAGGTCGTATATCTCGTCCGCTAGCCATTGGGGCTTACCTTGCCTTCCGGCGATTCGCTCGCGCATCAGAAGCGCGTACGTTTCCGCGATTATCTCGTGGATGTATTCCGCCCGACCGTAGCGCGGTGATCGGATGCGATTACGTATCCCGACAGGGGCAATGTCTAGTAGTCGTTCGCCTTCTCGACGGTCATGGGTCGGCATCGACGAAACGCTCAATGCGTGTCCCCACTCGTGCCACACGACCCATGTTAAGAGGTGCTCGCGAGTGTCGGGCGCGACACCGTCGAGAGCTGGGTGCGCCGCGTTGATGAGCACGAGATTGAGTGTCGGCTGCCAGATGCCGATCGCGCGGTTGCTCGCCCGTGTCTCCTCCGGCGACGGTTCCCGCTCGCCGGCGGAGATCAGCAATTCGGCGCAGACGTCGCCGAGCGGCCGCGTTACGACCTCCACGTGAGCCGCGCCGATCTGTTCGAGGAGCTGCCGGTGACGCGCCGGCAGCGTGTCCCAGGCAAGTTGGATTAGTAGCTCGTCTGGGGTCTGGTCGGTCACGGCAGGCGTGGCGCATCGGAGGCTCGATTAGTGCGGAGCATTCCCTGCGCATCAGCGGAGCAGTTGCCCGGTAGCGCTAGAGCAATTGTCACGTGCGTCCGCGTGACGAGATGCGGGCCGCAACGCGGCTTGCAGTTCGAGGCCGTAATTCGTCGCTCGATTTGTCCGCATGCTCGGCGCCTGCGTAGCGCGATTTGCGCTACGCTCGAGTTTATGGACCGCTCTTTGCATGTTCGCCTCGATGAGAGCTCCGCGGCGGCGCTAGATCTCGTGCGCGCGAGCGGCATCAGCAGCTCTGAGGCAGTGCGTACCGCGTTGCGCGAGGCCGCAGAGCGCAGGCGCCAAGGCTCAGCGATCTGCGAGGAGGTCCGCGCTGTCGCGGCCGACGAGGCGGATCGACAAGAGATGGCGTTGATTCGCGAGCAGATGGCAGAGCTCGCTCCGCCTGGTCACGACTAAGCGTGGTGCGCGGCGACATCTTCAGGCTGCCGGCGCCGCGCCGCACGCGCGGCCACGAGCAGCAAGGCGCACGCTACGCCGTTGTCGTCCAAGCCGACGCGTTCCTTGCACTGAGCACCATCCTGGTGGCCCCGACTTCTGCCAGCGCGCTCGCCGCAAGCTTTCGGCCTGCCGTCCAGATCCAAGGACACGAGACCCGCGTCCTTGTCGAGCAGACCACCGTCGTCGACCCGCAACGTCTCGGGCGTCACTGCGGGCACCTCACTGCCAGCGAGACGCGTGCCGTGGATGAGGCGCTCACACTGGTGCTCGACCTCTGACAGCACGGCCGGCAAATTGAGGGAGCGCTGCCGCGCAAGCCAGTACCACCAGCTTTCGCGGCAATGCGTGCCTCGATTTCGCGACCACCGCCGGCTAGAGCCACCACGCTTCGACGTGCCCGCGCTCCCTCCGGGGAGCTCGCCCGCCACCGCCCGCTGACGAAATCCCACCGCCGTCGACACCCGTTGGTATTCACATTCTCCGATCTCCGCAAGCTCGGCTCGCCCCCCAGGGCGACACCATTCTGAGATACATCGAGTGCGGCAACGGTGGCACGAGCGAAGGCGCGTGTTTTCGGAAGCGCCGCCGGAATACGGCGTCTTGTGTCGCCAAGCCGACGAGTGAGACATGCAAGAACACTTTCGCTGTGTCTGCTCAGCGTCTTGGCGCTTGGCGCGGTTGCTGCGAGCGGCGCGTCGGCGAAGCTCCCGGAATGGGGGCAGTGCCGTGAAACGGCGTCTGGTAGCGGCGGAAAGTACGGCAACGCGAACTGCACGCAGCAGGTCAAAAAGGTCTACGGCAGCTATCCGGGAGCGTACGAATGGTACCCGCTCGGGCACACCGCCGGCGACATGGCAGACCTTGTGAGCTGGCCCGGCTCGCCGGTCTCGCCGGCGCGGATTCGTTTCGCTAGTGGTCGAGAGATCCTGTGCAGCGGTAGCGAAGAAGGAGAAGAAGAGGCGCTGTCGCTCGATGGTGCCAATGTTGTGACCGACGCGCCACAACTGTATTTCGCCAACTGCGAAGAACCTGTGTTGGCGCTCGAAAACGATGGCGAAATCCCCGAAGGTCATGAAAAGCCGGCTGGCGAGTGCGAAAGCACCGGCGCCGGCGGTTTCGTCCCGGAAATTACGACCTCCCCCGAGGCGAGAAACGGCAGGTCGTCGCCGCCTGAAGGTACTACGTGGGGCGGCAGCACTGAGTTTCTCGGCGAAAAGACGGGTTCTTCACCGTCTGTCGGGATCAGCTACCACACAACACCAGAACGCGAACGCTTCTTCCCGCAGATCACGTGCGAAAGTGGCGAAGACAGCCAACCCTTGAACATCCAGATAGGTGGGCACAAGCGTGGAGAACGCCTGGTTGAGGAAATAACTCCTGTGAACCAGATGCTAAATGGCGCCGGCTTCACGGCGACATTGAGACCGCAGGCCGGCCGCCAAGCGGTCCAAGCACTCGTCAACACCGGCGAATGGGAACCAGTGACCGTCGAAGCGAGCACCTACTTCGATGGTAGGAACGGCGAAGAAGGCATCTACATCCCGTACGAACAGAGGCTCGCTTGGGAAGAGGCGTACGGCGAAAGAAACTACAGCCGCTACAGCAACAGTCTGGAGCTGAAAGCAACGCCGTAAGACCACGAGCGGGTGCGCCCAGCGTCCGAAGCTGGGCGCACCCGCTTGCTTCATCAAGATCAACCTAGCTATTCCAAAGGAGAGCAGATGAAACGCTATCTACTGATCACGGCGTGTCTTGCGGCGACGCTCACTGCCGGGGCCGTCAAGTCTGCTAGCGCTAGCGCGGGGAGCCTGCCTGCGCTGTATGAATGCGCGAAGGTCAAGGTCAAGGGTTCAGGCAAGTACAACAAGCACTGTGCCGTCGAAGGCAAACATGGCACCGGCGAAAACGACTATGAAATCAAAGAAGGCTTCGGCAAGGGCAAAACGTTCAAGGCCAAGGGCGCTGGTGCCAACCTTGAGGTGCCAGGCATCGGCGGCATTGACTGTTTGAAAAGTTCTGCTACCGGGCGTTTCACGAGCCCGACGACCGGGGATGCCACAGCTACGTTCGCTGATTGCGAATACTCGGGGCACAAATGCAACTCCCCTGGAGCCGTGACGGGCACGATCGTGACCGACCCGCTCGTCGCGGTCGTCGGATATCTGAAGGGCAAAGAAACCGAAAGCCCGCAGGTCGGTGCGGCGTTCTCGCCGGAATCCGGCGAATACCTCGCCGAATTCGTCTGCGGCCCGTTCGATTTCGCGGTGTCGGGATCCGTGATCGGCGAAGTCTCGCCGCTGAACAAATTCACCAAGGAAGCTACCTTCAGCTTCCGTCAAAAAGCGATCGGCGTGCAGGAATGGGAAAGCTTTGAAGGTGGCATCAACCAGCACCTCACAGTCCACGTCTGCGAAGGCTGCGAAAAACACGGGCCCGAAGGCATCTCGGCCGACGAGGAACTCGTAATCAAGGCCAAAACCGAAGAACTAGAGCTCAAAGCATAGGCTCACAACAGCAAACCGCACCATGCACGGCGGAGGGCCCGACGCAACGCGTCGGCCCTCCGCCGTTCCTAGACGCCCTAATCCGGCGCCGGCTGCGCCCTCCAATCTGGTCTGCGACGTCGTGCTTGCACGCCGAGAGGTCAACCGCACGATCCGCCTCGCAGCCTCCAGGGCGTCGGGTCGATCGCTCGTACATAACTAATCGCTCGAACGACTCGGGGCGTGTTCACCTTGACGGCACTGGTCGACTAGAGGAGCACCCCGCCGCCGGCACGTGCGGGGGGGCCGGCGCATCGCCGCCCCCCGCTTACGTAGCCGACGCCCCTCCGGGGCTCCCTTATGCTCTGAGCTCCAGTTCTTCGGTTTTGGCCTTGATTTCCAGTTCCTCGGAGGCTGCGGTCCCTCGATTGACGAGCGGGTTTTCGCAGTCTTCGCAAAGGTGGGCCGTAAGATGTTGATTTAGCCCTCCTTCAAAGCTTTCCCATTCCTGAACGCCAACGGCTTTCTGCCGGAAGGCGAAGACGGCTTCCTTGGAGAATTTGTTGATCGGAGTGACTTCTCCGATCACCGACCCCGTGACTGCGAAGTCGTCGGCGCCGCAGTCAAACGCGGCGAGCACTTCGCCGGATTCCGCCGAGAACGCCGCTCCGACTTGGGAGCTTAGTGTTTCTTGGCCCTTGAGGTACCCGACGACCGCAACGAGTGGATCGGTTACGATGGTTCCCGATGCGGCGCCGGCAGAGTTGCATTTTTTGCCGTTGAATTCGCAGTCTTCGAACGTCGCGGTGGCATCGCCAGTCGTCGTGCTCGTGAAGCGCCCAACGGCTGAGCTTTTCAAGCAATCGATGCCGCCGATTGGTATGTTGAGGTTCGCGCCGCCGCCCTTGGCCTTGAAGACTTTGCCTTTGCCAAAGCCTTCTTTGATTTCGTACTTACCTTCGCCTTTTGCGTTCTTCGTCACGCAGCCCTTTTCGTAGGCACCTTCATATTTCTTGGTGGCGCCGTTCTTCTTCACCTTCGCGCATTCATATAGCGCGGGCAAGGTACCCGCTGCGCTCGCGCTGGGGCTCGCCACAGCGCCAGCTGTAAGCGTCGCCGTAAGAGACGCTGCGATCATTAGATAGTGCTTCATGTGTTCTCCCTCGAAAATAGGATTTCTGGAAATACGGGTGGAGCTGTGCGCACCCAGCCGGCGGTCCGGCTGGGCGCATCCGTTTGCGGTCTTTACGGGCTTGCTTTCAGCTCGAGTTCTTCGTTGTAGCGGTAATTCGGTCCTCCGTACTGCTCTTCCCACGCGAGCCGCTGTTCGGGCCCGATGTAGACTGCCCCGCCGAAATAGATGCTCGATTCGATCGTTACGGGTTCATATTCACCCGTGTTGACGAGCGCTTCCATGGTGCCTTTCGCCTGCGGCCGCAGCGTCGCCGTGAAGCCGTGCTGCAGCATCGTATTTACGGGCGTGATTTCGGCGACCAACTCTTCGCTGCGCTTGTGGCCGCCGATCTGAATCGACAGCGACCGCGAGTTTTCGCCGCCTTCACAATCGATCTGCGGGAAAAAGCGTTCCTTCCCCGGATTCGTTTTGTAAGCGATCCCGACCGACGGGGTCGAGGCCGTCTTTGCGCCGAGAAACTCCGTCTTGCCGTTCCAAGTCGCACCTTCCGGAGGCGTCGACTCGCCGTTTCGGTACTCGTCTTCGGTCGAAATGCCGTAGCCGCCAGTTGGGGTAAAGCAAGTCCCAGGATAATTTTCACCTAGTCCTGGTTCCCCGTGGTTTTCCAGCTCCAGCACCGGTTCTTCGCAGCCGTTCCATTCAGTCTCGATGGCGTCGGTTACCACGTTCGCACCGTCGAGCGGCAACCTGGATTCTTCGTAGCCGGAAGTGCACCGAAGTTCTCGGCCACTCGCAAACCTGAATGTGGTCGTACCTTCTTCGTCGTAGCTGGAGTGAAGCTTCGTCTGTTGGCCGCTTTCAATTTCTCCGGGCTGGCGTTCCAGCGGGTACCATTCGTACGCTCCCGGATAGCTGCCGTAGACCTTTTTGACCTGCTGCGTGCAGTTCGCGTTGCCGTACTTTCCGTCGCTACCAGACGCCGTTTCGCGGCACTGCCCCCATTCCGGGAGCTTGGCCGACGCGCTGCTTGCCGCAACCGCCGCAAGCACGAAAGCGCTGAGCAGACACAGCGAAAGTGTTCTTGCATGTCTCACGTGTGATGGATTTGCTGCGATCCATGCCCTGGTAGCGCCAATTCCTGGTGCGAGTGCCGTTCGTAGCGCCGGTCGACACGGGCTCAGCCGGTTCTGGTCAACGGATCGTGCGGCTCGCTGGCGTGGAGCTGTAGATGTCCGATCTTTGAGCCAAAATGGCGGTGCGGACCGCGTGTTGCACTGGGGTTGAACACGCTGTGCGATCTACGGGGCCTCTTCGACACCAACGGCGGAGGTGGGCGTCTGCAAAAGGCTTGGAATAGCCGAATCAGGGCTTGCGTTACCTGAAACAGCGTGGTACGGTCCACGTGGTCAGGAGGAGCCCTAGGGGGATGTGCCGCAAGCCACGGAACGGGGACGCCAGCGGTTGGCTGGGCGCGTCCGGCAGCGCTCATCGGTCGAGTTCTGTATGAGCCAGGGGGTTCGCCAACGGCACGGTAAGCGATGTAATGGGCGAAGTTGCGGCTGTCCTTGGGAGGCGTCGGTCTATTCGCGTCGCGATGGCCGGAAGATTCGAAAGGTTTTCCCGACGAAAGCGGCTGCGATAGCGTGGCGCGAGGAGACGCGTGTCGCCGTCCGCCGGTTCCTTGTCGGCGCGCCCGCGACGGTGACGTTGGAGGACGCGGCGGAGGCGTGGTTCCAGGGCGCGCGCGAGGGCTGGATTCGGACGCGCTCGGGTGATCGCTACAAGGCGGCGGCGATTAGAGCGTACGAGGTCGGGTTTCGCATGCGCGCCCAGCCGGTCCTTGGGGCGAGGCGGCTCTCGCAAGTGTCTCGCAACGACATTCAGGATCTCGTCGACGAGCTGTTGGCGAGCGGGTGCCGCCCGTCGACCGTGGTCGTGACGGTGTCAGCCGTGAGGGTCGTCTACAAGCGCGCGATGGCTCGCGGCGAGGTAGTAATCAATCCGGTCTCTGGGGTCCAGCTACCGGCTGTGCGGACGACGCCCGTCCGCATAGCGACGCCCGAAGAATGTGCGCGCCTGCTGAGCGTTCTGCGACAGCGCGACAGGGCAATCTGGGCGACGGCCATGTACGCCGGTCTTCGCCGCGGAGAGCTTATGGCGTTGCGGATCTCAGACGTCGACCTCGAGCGGGGCGTAATCAACGTTCTTCGTGGCTGGGATACGCTGGACGGGGAAATCACGCCGAAGTCGGGGCGCCGGCGCGTCGTCCCGATCGCCTCGATCTTACGGGACGAGCTGGAAGCCCGGATCGAGACCAGCCCTTGGCGTGATGGACTCATCTTCGGGGTCGGCCCAACACGGCCGTTTCACGGGACGCCCCTATTTCGCCGCGCTGAACGAGCATGGGATGCCGCTGGATTACAAAGGATCACCCTGCACGAGTGTCGCCACACCTTCGCGTCGTTGATGATCGCTGCAGGCGTGAACGCTAAGGCGCTGTCGACGTACATGGGCCACGCGACCATTTCGATCACGATGGACCGCTACGGACACCTAATGCCGGGCAACGAGACGCAGGCCGCCAGCATGCTTGATCGATACCTCGCGCTCGCGCCACCGACGCGCCAGTCGCCACGCAACAGCGGCCAGCGCGCGCGTCGGAAAGGCAGCGTTCGAGCGGGATCAGCTCTCTCCCGCGCCGTCGCCGGAACCTCCGCCGGCACCTAGATCCGCCGCTTCCGCGCCTGGGCAGTTCGGAAGGCGTCGGGGAGGGCACCGAAAGGCACAAGTTGGGACGCCGCCTAGCGGTTCACCGACGCGGCGTCGGCAGCCAGATGGCACTGAAGGGCTGGCCCAGCGACCAGCCGGTAGCCCGATTTCCGGGCAACTTCGGGCTACTGTCCGCCTTTCATCTCCGCTCGCGACTCGACCGACGTTCAGAAGTCAGCCTAACCGCGACCAGTTGCGTTCAAGGTCGTGACGGGTCAGGGTGCAGTGCGGCGCCCGGCCTCGCGCCAGGCCGCTCCAGAGCATGTTGTCCGTACCACTTGACACGATCCGCTCGCGCCATTAGGATACCGTCGGTATTCAAGCCCGGGGTAAGGAATGGGCTTGGATCGAAAGGGGAGTTGAGAAAGAAACGGACGATCAGGGGGTAGCGGCTCGGATGCCACTGGTGAATGTCGGGAACGGCAACCACCGGCTCCAGCTCGTCGGAGACGACACCGCTAGGTGCCGGCTCGTCCCCGCAAAGGGGCGCTCGTAGAGCAGGGTTTGTCCCCGCTCCAAAGCGCAAGGAATACGCAATGGAACCCGAAGCAAAGGAGTTGTGGGACAAGTGAGACATGCAAGAACACTATCGCTGTGCCTGCTCAGCGCGCTGGTGGTGGCGGCGGTTGCTGCGAGCAGCGCGTCGGCAAAGCTCCCAGAATGGGGTCAGTGCCGTGAAACTGCGTCAGGTAGCGGCGGCAAGTTCGCGAACGCAGGGTGCACGCAGCCGGTCAAAAAGGTGTACGGCAGCTATCCCGGCGGGTACGAATGGTTTCCGCTGCAGCGCTCGGCCACCGAAATCGAAGAAGACGAACAGACAAGCCTTGAGTACAACGGCGGCGAAGTCGAACAGCCCCACAGGCTAGCGACGTACAAGTTCGCGAGCGGCCGAGAAATTCAATGCAGTGGCGGCCTTGCGCAGGAAACGGAAATGTCGCTTGACGGCTCAAATGCCGTCACCGACGCGCCTGACTGGACGTTCGGGGAATGCACCGAACCGGTGCTGGCGCTTGAAAATCACGGTAAACCGGGGCCAGGCGGAAGCTACCCGGGCAGCTGCCACAGTTTCGAAGGCTTCGAAGGGGAAATCACGACGCGCAAGGAGTGGCGCCACGGCTTCTCGACCCCGCCGACCGGTAACACGTGGTTCGGGAAGACGGCCTTCCTTGGTAGTAAGACGTCGTCGACACCATCGGTCGGCGTTGTCTACAGGGCCTATCCGGCGAAGGAACGCTTCTATCAGCAGATCCTTTGTGAAAGCGGTGGGGCCTCTCAGCCGCTGTCTATTCAGATCGGCGGACACAAGGGCAGCGAACGGATTGTCGCAGAAGTGACGCCGGTGAACGCGATGGCGCGGGCGCACACCGTGACGCTGCGTCCACAGTCCGACGATACGACGGAAGCGCTCGTCAACACCGGTGCGTTCGAACCGGTGGCGATCGAAGCAAGCATGTACTTCCCGACCATATACATCGGGTACCAACAGAGGCTCGCTGGCTTCGAACAACCCGGCACCAACTACGAAAACGAATTGGAGCTGAAAGCGAGTCCGTAGTCCGCGACTGGGCGCGCCCTGCCGAGGGTGTTGGCTGGGCGCGCCCGTCTCGACCGCTGAGCCACTCAAGCTATGCAAAGGAGAACAGAATGAAGCGGTATCTGATGATCGCAGCGTGTCTTGCGGCGACGCTTGCGACCGGGGCTGTGGCGAGCGCCAGCGCGAGTGCCGGGTCACTGCCGGCGCTGTACGAATGCGCGAAAGTCAAAGTAAAGGGGTCCGGCAAATACAACAAGGGCTGCAAAGTTGAAGGCAAACACGGCACCGGTGAAAACGACTACGAAATTAAGGAAGGCTTCGGCAAGGGCAAGACCTTCAAGGCCAAGGGAGCGGGCGCCAACCTCGAGGCACCGGGAATCGGCGGCATCGACTGCGAGAAAAGCTCCGCCACGGGACGCTTTACGAGCCCGACAACCGGTGATGCCACCGCCACGTTCGGGGACTGCGAATACAGCGGTCGCAAATGCAATTCCGCTGGAGCGGCATCCGGTACGATTGTGACCAATCCGCTCGTCGCGGTCGATGGCTACCTGAAAGGCAAAGAAACCCCAAGCCCTCAGGTCGGAGCGGCATTCTCGCCGGAATCCGGGGAATACCTCGCCGCGTTCGCTTGCGGCCCGTACGACTTCTCGGTCACCGGCTCGGTGATCGGCGAAGTGAGACCGGTCAACACATTCAGCAAGGAAGCAGTGTTCGTCTTCCGCCAGAAGGCCATCGGCATCCAGGAATGGGAGCAGTTCGAAGAAGGACCCGACCAGCATCTAAGCGTGGACCTGTGCGAAAGCTGTGCCGACCCGAAAACCGAAGGAATCGTGTCGGCGGCAGACGAGGAACTGGAAATCAAAGCGAAAACCGAAGAACTAGAGCTCAAAGCCTAGCCGCGCGAGAACGATGCGCTTCGTGCGACAGGGGTGGTCGGCGTGCCGCGTGCCGACCACCCTTGTCATTGCGAACGCTCTAAGCGGCGCGAGGGCTCACCAGCGCGTCTCCCCGGTCGGTCGGCAGGTCGCCAGCGGCGGCCGGGGCCCTCGATTTTGACGGCAACCTGTGATTCGCATCGTCGGTGGTCCTCCCGTTTGCGACGCCTTGAATGACCGTGCGCTTGAGCCTTACTTTTTGATGAGGTGTGTAGCGTCTGGAGGTTGCCGGATCCAATCCCTGACAGCTGGGTGCAAGCCCCATCCATGGGTCACCGCGTGCGTGCCGCCTCGCCCCGTAGTTCGTGCGATGCGCGTCAGGAAGTAGCCGGTTCGATCCCGCCGTGGGGCCGGCAGGAGGAGCGCGCCGTCGAGGCGACGGCGTCCGCTGAAGCTTGCGCCAGAGATCGAGCAGCCGGCCCCCGGACTCGTCAATCCCGACAGGGACTAGCCGACTCGACATCGAGCTCGGGCTGTCCGCGAGCGACGCTGCGACGCTGTCGCCCGACTTCTAGACTTTCTCGGCGATGGCAACATCGAGCGAGATCGAAATCAAAGCGGTGAGCTATGAGTCGCGCGCGACGTCCACCACCGGTCTTCGGTTTCCCCCGCCGCTTTCGGATCGATCATCAGAGCCGGACGGCTTCGAATTCTGGTGGAAGATGTTGGAGTTCGTTTTCGCCCTCCCCGCACCGGAAGCCTTCCCTCCGTTCTCGAACGCTCCGAAACAAGCCGACCGCAAGGTTCTAGATCGGTTCATCCACACTGCTGAGGAGATGGCCGAAAGCAGCCTGCTGTCCGGCACGAATCGGATGACCGTCAATGTCGGGGATGAAGGAGAGTTTGAGACCGTTGAGACGGAGTTCGTGACGAACGAGATCACACGTGGTTTCGCGACCCTGCTTCGCCAGATGCACTCGACCGAGAACAGCGATCCCGCCCGATTTCTCCGCGTCCACGAGATCCTCAGACAGACGAACGGGCGCTCAGGGGACGACCAGGTGGATGAGCGCGCTCGGCAACTCGCAGCCTGGAAGAAGGCGCGCGTAGAGTTGCTCCAAGAGAATCTGAAGGTGCGCGTCGGTCAAAAGCTACGGGACGAAGGACGTATGCCAGCCGGGATCCCGGGTGAGGGCGACATGTCGCCACAGACCCTCATTAGCGCGTACCAATACGGAGACCTCATCCATTGGGGCCATCACCGCGACAAATTGGAGGCCGTAGCGGACGATCCCTTCAGAAGCGCGCATCTGCGAATGCAGTTTCTCGATGCCGCAGTCGGGATTTGCCATCTCTACCTCGGCTTCTCGCTGCTCGTTCGAGCGTCTCTCGGAGAGAACTAGCCGGTGGACGCCAAACATTCCCGTCACGACGCTGGTCTACGCGGCGCACGGTAACCCTTCCGGCGCCTGAGGGACCAGACCCAGAGCTTCCCAGACATCGCCTAAACCGCTCAATTGGAGCCGTAGGCGAGGATCGAACCGGCTACCGCCTGATGTGCAAACAGAACGTCATCGTCTCGTCTCTGCTCGATCGCGAGCGCAAGGAGCCCCTCAAGGCAACCTAGTACCCGCGGAGCGTGATCGAGAGATCTCGGGATCGGCGGGCAGCAACCGTATTGCTGCCCGCCGATCCCGTCTTTGGTGTAGGTCGCGACTCTTCGTGGTCAGGCTTTGAGCTCGAGTTCTTCGCCTTTAGCCTTGATTTCGACCTCCTCGTCGCCGCGTACGCCGAGCCCTTCGGTCTTCGGGTTGGCACAGTTTTCGCACTCGTGCACTTCCAAGTGCTGGTTGGGTCCTTCTTCGAAGTTTTCCCATTCCTGTACGCCAACGGCTCTCTGCCGGAACGTGAAGACTGCTTCCTTGCTGAATTTGTTGACCGGTGAGATTTCGCCGATCGCTACACCCGTCACCGCGAAGTCGAACGGGCCGCACGTAAACGTCGCGAGGAATTCGCCCGATTCCGGCGAGAACGCGGCACCAACCTTCGGACTCAAAGTGCCTTTGCCGCTCAGATACCCGTCGACCGCGACAAGCGGGTCGGTCACGATCGTGCCTGACGCGGCTCCGGGAGAGTTGCATTTGTGGCCGCTGAATTCGCAGTCACCGAACGTCGCGGTTGAATCGCCGGTCGTCGGGCTAGTGAAGCGCCCAGTAGCGGAGCTTTTCTCGCAGTCGATGCCGCCGACACCTTCGGCCTCCAGGTCCGCGCCGCCGATGCCCTTGGCCTTGAACGTTTTGCCCTTGCCGAACCCTTCCTTGATTTCGTAGTCGTTTTCACCGGTGCCGTGTTTACCTTCAACTTTACAGCCCTTGTTGTATTTACCCGATCCCTTGGGCGTCACCTTCGCGCATTCATACAACGCCGGAAGGCTCCCGGCGCTCGCGCTCGCGGACATGACGGCTCCGGTCGTAAGCGTCGCCGCAAGACACGCCGCGATCATCACATAACGCTTCATGAGCTCTCCTTAGTAATAGTTCATTGTTTGGCATGCCGGGTGCGCCCAGCCATCATCGACTGGACGCACGCGCTGGCACGTCTTACGGGCTTGCTTTGAGCTCCAGTTCGTTCGGGTATTGTTCGAAGCCGGCTTGCCGTTGTTCGTACCCGATGTATACGGTCGGTAGGTACATGCTTGCTTCGATTGCTACCGGTTCGTACGCTCCAGTGTTGACCAGCGCATTCAGTGCGTGCTTGCCGGTCTGCGACCGCAGCGTCGCGGTGAAGGCGCCCGACATTGTGTTGACGGGTGTGACTTCCGCGGCGATGCGTTCGCCGCCCTTGTGGCCACCAATCTGAATCGCCAGCGGCTGGGAGTTTTCACCGCCTTCGCAGGTGATCGATTCGTAGAAGCGTTCCTTAGCCGGATCGGTTTTGTACACGATCCCGACAGAGGGCGTCGATGACTTCTTACCACCGAGAAACTCTGCCGTACCGGTCCATGTCGTCGGGCGCGGTTCGCCCTTTTCTTCCAGTTCCATGAGTTCTTCCGGCGTCAACTTCCCGGCCTCGAACGGCCCCCAAGTCGTGATACCCCCGTTTGATTCGGCGGTGAAGCTATGACACGTGCCGGGATAGTTGCCGCCAGCGCCGAGTTCCCCGTGGTTTTCAAGCACCCGCACCGGTTCTTCGCATTCGGTGACTTCCATCAACGGCGCGCCGGTTACCAGGTTCGCGCCGTCAAGCGGGATCTTAGAGGATTCACGAACCCCGCCGGCGCAGCGAATTTCAGTGCCGCCCGCAAACTTAAAAGTCGCGAGCCTGTCGCTTTCCGGCTGTTCACCTTCGCGGTAAACGAGCTCTGTCGTTGTTCGGTAGTGGTCGGCTTCTTCGGCCGAGACCCCCAACGGGAACCATTCATACGCTCCCGGGTAACTGCCGTACACCTTTTTGACCTGCTGGGTGCACCCGGCGTTCGCGAACTTCCCTCCGCTCCCAGACCCGGTTGCGCGGCACTGCCCCCATTCCGGGAGCTTCGCCGACGCACTGCTCGCAGCAACTGCCGCGAGCACCAGCACGCTGAGTAGACACAGAGTTAGTGTTCTTGCATGTCTCACGTCTTAACGGTTTGAGTCGTAGGCCCTCACGCGGCGGTGGGTAACTCATGCCCGTGCCCGTGGTCGCGCCTGCGCGACCACGCGTGGGCTTTTGGGCGTGGGCGCGCGAGAGTCGACTCGGCTGCTAGGCGGCCCTCGCCACGAACGACCGCGGCTGACGTGAGGGACATCTCGCGGTTGTCACCTCGAACGCCCGAGAGAGCAAGGATCGCACGCGGCCGGGCGGTCGGTGCACGTGCTCGTAGCGCGCCGGCAGGTGACATCCTTGGGAGAAGTGTGTGCTCCGCGAAACGAGGTGGTACCGGCCAAATCCGATGTGGCCCCACACTCCCGGAGCCAGAATGGGGCCGACTGGAACACGGCGCGCGGCCAGTAGTCTTCGGGGCTTAAGCGCTGCCGAGACGACTTGGCCAGCGCCCAAGCCTTCAAAACGCGCGCTCGCATCGTCGCGGCTCGAGAAGGCCGAACGGCGACCATGTGAGTTCAGGGCTAAGTCGGCCAGGTGCTCTGCGGCGCCGGATTACGGCGCGGAGTTGGGCGATCCGAGCCGAAGGACAGTGGGGGTCTCCGCGTCGCTGTCGACGGTACCCGCTTGACACTCTCCGCAGGCGGCGTAAAGATACCGCTGTTATTCACGTTGTCGTGCTGCGGGGAGGGGACGAAGGCGAAGTGCGGAGATTTGGGGTCATGCGGTCTTGGGGCCGACAAAATGACGCCTGTGCGGCGGCCCGGTTGACGCACCCCGCCGAGCCAGCCCGCGAGGAGTCGCGAGCAACGCGCCGTCTCGAGATGCTCGGCTTGCGCCGCAGCGGGCAGGCGCCGTGGGCTGGCACCGCGATGTTCGCGATTGCGGCGGCGGCTGCGCTTGCGATGATGCTGCCGCCGTCGGCGGCTGCGCTTTCCCAGCGCGGCCATGTCTCCAGCGGGACCGTCGAAGCATCTGGGTCTGGAGCGCTGTCCAAGCCTGGGGCGATCGCGGTCAGCGACTCGACGGGCGACGTCTACGTCGTCGACCGACGCGAAGCCCGCATCGTCGTCTACGGGCCTTCCGGCGAATTCCTGTCGACCTGGGGTTGGGGCGTGAACAAAGGCAGCTCAGGCAAGGAATATGAAGTCTGCACCAGCAACTGCCAAGCCGGAACCGCGGGACGCGGCGACTACCAGTTCAACAACTTCACGCTCGCTGTGGCAGTTGACAACTGCACCACGCAATCCGGTACGCCGTGTAACAGCAAAGAAGATCCTTCAGTCGGCGACGTGTACGTCCTGAAGGAATACGCCGACAAAGAACAAGCGACGGAACTGAGAGAAGCGGAACACGAAAAACACGAAGAAATAAAGGCCGAAGAAAAAGCGCTGAAAACCAAATTCAGCGAAGACGAACACGAAGCTCGCGAACACGCCTTCTCCGAATACCTTGCCATAAGCAAGCTCTCGCCCGATGGCGCGAGGCTCGAAGAGCTTGCTGACAACGAAGAAGCCTGCGAATTCGAAGGCAAATACAAGACCGTCGGCAACGAAGCCAACGGCGGGCCGCTCGCCTGCGAACTGGAACTTGAAACGTCAGCGAGCCACGGCCTCGGCGTCGGCGTGGACGGAACGCCCCTTCTGTATTACGAAGAAGAACTTCGGCCGCTCAATCGAAGCCACCTGAGCGAACCGGACGACAGCCCAGCCATCAGCGTGCCGGTCAGCAGCGAAATCGAAGAGGGCGTCAACGGAGGAGTCTCAGAAGCAGCAAACGGGCTCACCTACATTGGGCAATCGCTCTCCGGCCCGACGGGCCCCCTTGACGTGATGTCCGAGAGACAACTGAGCGGAACCCCTAAAGAACCTGAACTTGAAGAACTCATCGAAGAGCTCGACGCGGAGCAGACGACGGGTGTCGCCGTCAACACGCTCGACATCCCCGCCGAGGAAGTCGACGAACAGAACGACGCATACATCACAAACGTCAAAACCGAACAGGGCAAACAGACAAGCTCGATCGCGCAGTTTGACAGCGAAGGTCACTTGATCCAGCGCTTCACAGCTGCGGGGCTGCAGGAAGCAGCGGGCATCGCGATCAATTCGACCGACGGCCAGGTCTACGTCCCGGACGCCGCATCCAACACCATCGACGTCTTCACGCTTGAACCTCCGGCAGCTCCAACTATCGACAGCGAGTCGGCGCTAGAAGTTGAAGCTGAATCCGCTCATCTCAACGCATCCGTTGACCCACGAGGCGCAGAAACTCAGGTCGCTTTCCGCTACTCCACTGGCACGGTGCCTCGAGCTGGTGAACCGTGCGCCTCGCCATGCGTCGAAACCGCCGTGACCACGACAGGCTCGGCGTTCTCAGCACAGGCCGCAGCCGCAACGCTGAAGGCCGGGACATCGACGCCTATCGCGCCGGGTACGACATACCACTTTCGAGCGATCGCGGAAAACGCGAAGGGAACAACCGAAGGCGCCGAACAGAGCTTTTCAACCCCGCCTACCAGCGGCCGCTTCATGGCCGACGAACGCGTATGGGAACTCGTCTCTCCGGCAGACAAGGGCGGCGCCGACGTCGAACCGATCAGCGAAACGGGCGGCCTGGTCCAGGCATCCTCCAACGGCAACGCGATCACGTACATCACGAACGCGCCCTTCGGAGAAGCCGAAGGAAGCCGGACGTACGAAGTAACACAACTGCTTGCTTGCTCCACACGCGAAGCGCCCTGTGCGTCGGCCAACCCCGGCGCAGAAGGCTGGGCGACGCACGACATCGTCACGCCGAACGAGCACGGCGCCGGGACCGGCCCCACGAGCACCTCGTCGGAGTACCAGTTCTTCGCCGAAGATCTCGCGCTTGCGCTCGTAAAGCCGTGGAGATCCCCCGAATTCGGCGAACACGCAGAACTCAAAACGCTCGCCGAACCACCACTCACACCCGCTGCGACAGCGTCCGAACGCGAACACGGCCAAGAAAAGACCGTCTACCTGCGAAGCGACGCGCCGGTCAAGCCCGAAGGCGAACCACAGACCGAAATCTACGAACAGGCCCAGGCCAACGCAGCGATCATGAAAAACCCGGGCTACCTCGCGCTCATAACCGACGCGAACGTCGTAGAAGGCGCAAAGTTCGGTGCCGCCAACGCCACCGAATTCCTCGACGCGACCCCGAACCTCGCGAGCGTCATCATCGAATCGCACCTCGCCGCAACCCACTGCGAAGCGACTGAGTTCGGGTGCAGCCCGGGGCTTTTCGAGTGGTCGCACGGGTCGATCCAGCCGGTCAGCGTGCTGCCGTGCGAAACGGAACCGTGCACCGAAATGGCGCCTGAACCGAAACTCGGCGACCACAGCCAGGACCGCCGCCGCGCAATCTCGGCTAACGGCAGCCGGGTCTTCTGGGACTCCAACCTCGGAACAGGCCAGCACCTTTACATGCGAAGCACCGCGAGCATCCCGGGCAAGACGATCCAGCTCGACCGCATCCAGGGAGGAACTGGAGAAGGCCGTGCCAACGCGGTCTTCCAAGACGCGAACACCGAAGGCTCAAAGGTCTTCTTCACCGACGAACAGGCCCTGACGGCAAACGCTGCAGCGACGACCGGACGCCCCGACCTTTACGAGTGCGAAATCACCGAATCGGCGGGCAAAGCGAAATGCAACCTCAGCGACCTCACTCCCCCGATCTCGAAAGCACACCCAGAACCCGCCGCAGTACAGGGTGCGCTGCTAGGCGCAAGCGAAGACGGGACGGCCATCTACTACGTTGCCGACGCAGCGCTCACGGAAACCGCGAACCGCGAAGATCAAACCCCCATCCAAGGGAACTGCCGGCGTGGCGACGCAACCGCTTGGCTAAGCGCCACCGAAGAAGGGCGCCGGCCGCGGGAAGCAAGCTGCAACCTCTACCTAGAGACGTACAACAGCAAACTTCATGAATGGAGCACGACGTTCATCGCGACGCTCTCCGAAGCCGACGCGGTGGACTGGGAAGCGGGTCGGGGCGCCAGCGGCTTTGACGAATTCGGTGAAGTGACCGCGCGCGTTTCCCCGAACGGGCAGTACGTAGCGTTCATGTCGGATATGCCGCTCACAAGCTACGACGGACAGGCCTACGACAACAACGCGAGCAACCCCAATGCCGACTCATTGCCAGCCGAGGAGACTTACGAGTACCGCGCGCCGAGCGAAACTGAACGGACTCAAGGTGAACAGGGGCTCCTTATATGCGCGTCCTGCGACCCGTCCGGCTCACGCCCGAAGGGCCTGTTTGACCCGACGTATGGAGCAACCGGACGAGGCGAGGAATCGCTCCTCGTGGACCGCCCCCGCGCGTGGTCGGCGCACTGGCTGGCTGGCAGCATACCCACCTACACCAGAGCCGGGCAGCTCACGCCGCCTTACGCCCTCTACCAGTCGCGCTACCTGTCGAGTGCCGGCCGTCTTTACTTCGATAGCCCAGAAGATCTCGTTCCGGAAGCCACGAACGGCAAAGAGGACGTCTACGAGTTCGAGCCCGTCGGAACGCCCCGCGGAAAGCAGCAGTGCACCGCGAAAAGCGCTACCTACAGTCCACGCAATCAAGGTTGCATCGGCCTCCTGTCCTCCGGCACCGCAAGCCAGGAATCGGCATTCCTGGACGCCTCTGAAACTGGGGGCGAAGGCCCCGGCGATGAAGAGCTCCAAGAAGGCGGCTCGAGCGTCTTCTTCGTGACCTCGCAGCCGCTCACGCCGCAGGAGACGGAAGCGACCTTCAGCCTCTACGACGCGCACGAATGCACGAACGCCTCGCCGTGCGTCGTCCCGCGTGAAGAGAAACCGCCTCCGCCGTGCGAAACGACCGAAGCCTGCCGCATCTACACGCCCGAATACGAAACGCTAGGCAACCCCGAAAGCGCGCCGCCTAATGCCCCCGGCAACCTCGCGGCGCCCACCCAAGCCCCAACGAACACCAGTAGCAGACGCCCGCCGAGGCGTCCGACCAGAAAGCAACTGCTCATCAGAGCTCTGAGAACCTGCCGCTCGCACGATCGGCGGTCCCGCCGGCACCGAACGTCGTGCGAGCGACAAGCATTTAGACGCTACGGGCGACGGCGCACGAGGCACCGATGAGCGCTCGAGCGGTGAAGGCATTCTGTCTGGCGATCCTTTCGGTCACCCTGTTCGCCGCTGCGTTTGTGAGCACCGCGCAGGGCGCCGAAATGGCATGGTGGCATCTGAACGTAACGGCCGCGCCAACGGTGCTTCCACGAGCCGGCGAATCACAAGTCGTGATCACACCAACCAATCTCGGCGACGGCACGGTGATCGCGACCGAATCGAACCCCGTGACGGTGACCGACACGCTGCCGGAAGGCATGAAGCCGGTGACCTACGCGGTTCGTGAAGGGGGCCTAGAACGCGCCGAATCACACAAGCGCTGCGCCATCGTCGGGCAGACGGTCACGTGCACCGCCACCGGCAAAATCGCACCGTACGCCGCGCTTATGACGCTCGTGATCGTCGTCGAAATGCAGGAACCCATGCAAGACACGGTCGAAAATCAGTCGATCATCGAAGGCGGAGAACAGGAAAGCGGAGGCAAGGTACGGCCGGCCCCGAACGTACAGCATCTCAAACTCCAAGCGAGCCCGGGCGAAAAAACACCGTTCGGCGTCGAAGATTTCGAACTCACCCCCGAAAACGAAGCCGGGGAAGCCGAGAGCGAAGCGGGCTCGCACCCGTTTCAGCTGACGACTACCATCGACTTCAACCAACGTCTGGAAGCCGATGAAGACAACGAAACTCCCGGCGCCGGGCGTAAACCCGGCGAACCAGGCGGCTGGCCGTCGGTCGCCGCGCTACCGCGCGACCTTCACATCAAGCTCCCGGACGGGCTGATTGGCGACCCCGACGCCGTCGCCAAGTGCACAACCTCCCAGTTCAAAGTCCTCTCAAACGTGTCCACTAACCGCTGCCCCGCCGACAGCGCTGTCGGCGTCGCAAACGTCGTGCTGTTTGACCCCTGGGACTTTCTACTGCTCCACAAGACCGTCCCAGTTTTCAGCGTCGAAACGATTCCCGGAGAACCGGCGCGCTTCGGTTTTGTCGCAGAACGCGTCCCCGTCGTTCTAAGGACCGCCATTCCAAGCGGCGGTACATATGCCGTGGAAGTCACTGTCGAAGACATCTCGCAGGTGGTGTCGATCCTGTCCAGCGAGGTCACGCTGTGGGGCACCCCGGGCGACGCGCGCCACCAGAGCTCGAGAGGATGGCAGTGCCTCGATGGTGCCGAACTTCGCGCCGAAGGCCTTGAAGCCAACTGCGAACCTAACAGCGAACCGTCACCCACCGCGTTCCTGACGCTCCCGACCGCATGCGAACAGGCGCCCGAAGTTGACATGAGCGGCTCATCCTGGGCGGGCGGACCGGACTTCCCCGAACAGACGATCAGCGGTCTAACCCCATCGACGCCGTTCCCCCAGATGACCGGCTGCGGCTCGCTCGAATTCGACCCCTCGCTCACCGTCGCCCCAGAAGCGACGGCAGCAAGCACCCCAACGGGCCTCAACGTCACCGTAGGCATGCCCCAGCACGGCCTAACCGCACCGGAAGGCCGTGCTGAATCGGCGCTCAAGCAAACCACCGTCGTGCTACCGCAAGGCCTGCTACTGAACCCCGCATCAGCAAACGCGCTACAAGACTGCTCGCCTAACGAATTTGAATTTCTCGACCAGTTCGGCCACCCCTTCGGCGAAGAAGGCGTTCCTGAAGAAGAGCAACTCAGCAACGAAACCTCACCATCCGGCGCGTCCGCCTGCGTCAACGGGTCCAAGGTCGGAACGGTCACGATCCAAACCCCCCTGCTAGAAAACGAACTCACCGGGTCCGTCTACCTTGCACGCCAAAACACAGACCCCTTCCACTCCCCGCTGGCGATCTACCTACTAGCCGAAGACCCAGCGGACGGGGTACGCATAAAGCTCGCAGGATCGGTCGAACCCAACCCCGTCACCGGACAGCTCACCTCGACCTTCCGCAACACCCCGCAGCTGCCTTTCACGGCTCTGCACCTGCACTTCTTGGGCGGCGAACGAGCTTCGCTCACCACCCCCCCGACATGCGAACCGGCGACCACCACCAGCGAATTCATCCCGTGGGCGTCCCAAGTCGCGCCCGCCACCCCCGAATCGACGTTCCGCAACGCCTCAGGAGTTGGCGGCAGCCCATGCCCAACACCCCCCCTCGCGTTCTCGCCATCGTTTAAGGCCGGACCCAGGAGCCCGAAGGGCGGCGCGTTCAGCCCGCTCATCGTCGACATCGGCCGCCCCGATGGTCAACAGCCCCTCGACAACCTGACCGTGACACTGCCCCCCGGCTTCTCCGCCGTCCTCGCGTCCGTGACGCCATGCCCGGAACCACCGTCCGGACAGGAATGGGCGTGCGGCGAAGAAAGCCACATAGGAGAAGCCAGAGAGTACTCGGGCCTTGGCACCGAACCCGTGCAACTGACCGGCCAAGTGTACCTTACGAGCGGCTACGACGGTGCCCCATTCGGGCTGCTCGTGCGCACCCTCGCAAAGGCCGGCCCGTTCAACCTCGGCTACGTCAACGTCCGCTCGCGCATCAACGTCAACCCCACCACCGCCCAGGTGACCGTCACAACAGACCCCGGGCCACGAGACGAAGCGATCCCGACGATGCTCGACGGCGTCCCGGTCCAGCTGAAAGCGCTCGAAGTCGCTGTGAACCGCCCGGCCTTTGACTTCAACCCGACGAGCTGCGATGCGTTCGAAGTGACAGCCGCCTTGGAAGGCAGCGAAAGAGCCACGAGCTCGCTCGGGTACCCCTTCAAAGCCGAAGACTGCGCCAGCCTTCCGTTTCACCCGTCGTTCTCGGCGTCGGTAATCGGCGAAGGCAGCATCACGAACGGCACACGGCTCAACGTGAAGGTCACCTCTGGAGGGCTGGGTGTCGCGAATATCGCAAAGGTCGACTTGGAGCTCCCCGAATCGCTGCCCTCGCGACTAGAAACCCTCCAGAAGGCCTGCCTACCCGCCATCTTTGCCGCGAACCCCGCCGAATGCCCAAAGGACTCGCTGGTCGGCCATGCCACGGTGCGCACACCGATCCTGAAAAACCCTCTCTCGGGTCCTGCATACCTTGTGGCGCGCGGAGCGAAATTTCCCGACCTGGAGTTCGTCCTGCAAGGGGAAGGAATAACGCTCGTCCTCGACGGTAAGACCGACATCAAGGAAGGCATCACCTACTCGAAATTTGAATCGACGCCCGACGCGCCGTTCACAACCTTCGAAACAGAACTCCCCGCCGGGCGCTACTCACTGCTCGGCACCACGCCCCACGATGTCTGCGGCAAAAACCTCTTCATCCCCACCAAGATCACGGGCCAAAACGGCGCCGTGGTCGAACAGGACACCCACGTCAACATTGAAAACTGCAAGCCCACCATCACCGTCCTACATACACGGCCAAGATCGCACGACCTCGAACTAAAGCTGAAGCTCTCCACCGCAGGAACACTCAGGATCACCGGTCGAGGGCTCAAGAGCACCACCGTCCGCAACGCTCGCGCCGGCACCAAGACGCTCCGCATCCCATACACACGCCGAGGCCGCACCGCCGCCCACAAGCACCGCAAGCTAAAGCTCCACGCCACACTCACGGCAGACGGCCGCACCGGCACCACGATCTTCACGATCCGCGCCTAACAGCACCACCGGTCACGATCAGCAGTTGCAAAGGCACCTGAGCCCGTCCCAGGCCGGGCCCGCAGTGCCCCGTCGCCGCGCAGATCGGTCACAGCAGGTCGTTGGGCTCGAACAGCATCAGAGCCGATGAACGACAACGTTATCTATGGCGACATCGCCCGGCACTTGGGCGGCAGCCGAGAGCCGCTGAGGGTGGCTGGACACACCGTGTCGACTCCTATAGTCTGCTTTGCGTCCGCTTGAAATGCCATGGTCTGAGTTCTAGCCTTCATTTGCAGTGCAGCGCTTCGCTACCAAACGCCCCAACGGCCCGAGTTCGCCGAAACGAGCGCGCCCGACCACGGCGCCGATGCCCCCAAGTCAGCGAGATCGCATCGTCGCCGCGATGACTGACGAAGCCGCTCGCGTCGGATATCACAACGTAAGCGTTGCCCAGGTTGCGTCCTCGGCAGGCGTCTCCAGCGCAACGTTTTATGAGCTGTTCCCGGACAAGGAGAGCTGCATGATCGCCGCGTACCGCGCCGCGATACTGCGGTTCTTCGAGCCACTCTCCGAACTCGCGGCCAGCCGCGAGCTTCCGCAAGTTGTCACGGCCGCGCTCTCGCAGCTCCTCGACGCCGTGCAGCAGCAGCCGAACGCCGCTCGTCTGCTGTTCATCGAGGCGCTGAGCGCCGGAGGCCGACTGGACGCGGAACGAAGCGCCGTTGCCCAAGAGATCGCGCGACGGACGCGTGCCGTAATTGGCGGGCACCCCGGAGGCACAGTAGGTGCCCGCCTAGACATACCGACGGTCGCGCTCGTAGGAGGAGTTCGGAACACCGTCTCACGGCACTTGCACAACCACGCTGAGGACCGGCTCCCGGCAATATCAGCGGATCTGGCTCGCTGGGCGCTCTCGTACGCAACGATCGCGGCGACCGCGCGCTGGAGCAGCAGCGAGCACGCGCTGCTGCCTGCGGGCCGCCAGCGCGTTCTCGCTGTTCCCCCGGGCGCGCCGATACAGCGTCTCCCGCGGCTTCCCCGAGGCCGGCATCACCTTCCGCATACCTTCGTCGCCCGCAGCCAGAGGACGCGGCTCATCTACGGCACCGCCGAGGTAATGCTCGCGAAGGGCTACGCCAACGCCACGGTCGCGGATATCGTCACTGCAGCGGGGGTATCACGAGCGGTTTTCTACGAGCACTTCAAAGACAAGGAGCACGCCTTCCTTGCCGCGCAACAGCATCCAACGCACTACGTCCTTGACGTGTGCGCGACCGCATACTTCGCCGGCGACGAGTGGCCGGACCGGGTCTGGCGGTACATCCAAGCGCTTCTCGCACTTATCGCAGAGAGCCCGGCGCTGTCTCACCTGCGCCTCGTCGAGTGCTACGCAGCCGGGCCAGAAGCCATCCGCCGCGCCGAGGACATCACGCGATCGTTCACGCTGTTCATCGAGGAGGGGTACCGATACAGCTCGCGAGCCGCCTATCTACCACGGCTTTGCCCGCAAGCGATCACCGGCGCCCTGTACGAGATCGTCCAACGCCACGTCGCGAGCGGAAGGTATGACCGGCTGCAGCGCCAATTGCCGCGCCTTACGTACGTTGTCCTCGCCCCCTATACCGGCCCCGAACAGGCGATCTCGCTCGTAAGGGACCTATGCTCAAGACACCTCAAGGCCCAACACGCGTAGTGGCCGACCGGGGAGACCGCCCACAGCGGCAAGGCCGCGAGCGTAGGCCGCGACCCGCCAAACCCCGAGGAAGCACCAACCAACGTGACCGCCTCATCGCCGCCATCGTCGCGGCCGTCGGAGCAAACGGCTACGGTCAAGCCAGGGTCGGCGACATCGCCAAGCGAGCGGGCGTCTCACGCGCCACCTTCTACGAGCTTTTCAACGACAAGCAAGACTGCTTCGTCGCTGCTCACCTCGAGTACGCACCGCAACTTCGTCGCGAAGTGCAGGGCGCCATAGACGCGAACGCTGCGCAACCGGTCAGCGCAGCGATCGGGTCGCTCGTCGCCTTCGCCGCCCGTGAGCCTGACAAGTTCGCCTTCCTGACGCATCATGCGATGCTTGCGGGCCCGGCCGCGGGCGCACAGCGCGACGCGCTCTTCGAGCAGCTCGAACGGCTGCTGGGCCGGGCCACAGCCGAGACGCCACCTGACAGGCCCGTGCCGGCTGTGCCGGTCGCGATGCTCCTCTCAGGGAGCGTGTGGACGCTCAACGTCCGCATCCGCCGCGGAGAAAGCTTCACAGCTCAGCTCGCAGCCGAGCTCAGTGCCTGGGCCGCGCTATACGACGCACCGTCGCCCGAGGCGCGCCGAGCACTCCGCGACACCAAGCCAAACAACGCCGAACAGCCAGCCGACGTCACGGCGATAGCTCAGCTTGCGCCGCAACCACTCCCCCGCGGCCGCCACCGCCTGCCACCCGACGTCGTAAAGCGAGTACAACGCGAGCGCATCATCCACGCGACAGCTTCGACGATCAGCGCCAAAGGCTACGAGCAGTCAACAGTAGCTGACATCGTTGCCGCCGCCGGACTCTCCCGCGAGGCCTTCTACCAGCACTTCGCCGACAAGCACGCCGCGCTAATCCAGGCTTCCCGGCACTACTTCGGACAGGTAATGGCGGTCGTCGCCGCCGCATACTTCGCATCGCCCGAGCGCTGGCCAGAGCGCGTCTGGCGAGCTGGCGTGGCGCTCACGGGCGTGATCGCCGGCGCTCCCGCGTTCGCACACCTCACGTTCGTCGACGCGTATGCACCCGGCACAGCGACTGCCCGCCAGATAGACGAGCTCTTCCTGGGCTTCACAATCTTCCTAGAAGACGGCTACCGCTACCGGGACGGAACAACCATGCTCCCGCGGACGGTCTCAGAAGCCGTTGTCGGCGCGATCGTCGAATTGACCGTCGATATGGTGCGAAAGGACAGGGCGAGAGACGTCGTGTCCCTGATGCCCACCGCCGGCTTTACGATCCTCGCTCCATTCATCGGAGTGACGGACGCGCACGCGGTTGTCGGCGCCCACCGAAAGGCGCGCACCGTCGGGGACGATCGCTCGTGAACGCCGCCTCCGACACGCAAGGCACTTGAGCCGCGCTTGCTAAGCCGCCGCTCCTCCAGCGCCCAGAGCACGTCAGGAAGCCCGCTCGACCGCCGTTTCCCGCAGCGCCCCTAGCGCTTCGGAAGCCTTCTGCGCCCCCACGAACGGTGTCATCGCAACATGCGCCAGCATCGGCAGTTGGCGCGGGATGTCGAGCGCCTGCCCGTTCGCCAGCCTGTCGTAAAGAAGCTCAAAGACAGCGCCGATGATCGCCTGCGAACACAAACGAGGTAGCGACGCCGCGCTCTCACGCTGGACATAACCCTCTTGCAGAAAGATGGCAGCGGCTCGCTTCAACGACTCGGTCTGCTCGATCGCAGCAGGACCCGCGGCATAACACTCGACGATCCGAAGGTGTGACAGCTCAGGGTTGGCGGCCATCGCCGTGAGCAGCATCTGCAGCGCGTACCAAACGCGCTCCGGCCACGCCCGCGGGGCAAAGTAAGCGGCAGCACAAGCTGTCAGCAGCTCATCTGTACCGAACTGCTGGGCCGCCATGTACGCCTCGAGCTTGTTCGAGAACTGGGCGTAAAACACGTCGCGCGAGATCCCGGCCGCCGCGACGATGTCCGTGACAGTCGCCGCCGCGTAACCCTTCTCAACGATCACCTTCGCGGTCCCGTAGGCGATGCGCGCGCGCTGCGTTCGCACGACGGCCGCCGCCGGCAACTTGTGGCGCCCGCGCGGCAACCGCTCAGGAGGCTGAATGAACGCGGCGACAGAGCGCGTCCACTCGCGGGCAAGCGGTACGGGCACCGTCGAGTTAGTTCCAGAACTCCATCGCTTCTCCCCCACTGGCACTGCATACGCACACGCCCATGCCATCAGACCGTCAACCTGGCGCGACAACCGATCGTCGTTGTGCGAGCGAAGCAGACTCGACGCGATGCTCCGCACCGCGCCCACGATGAGCGGCGCAGGAATGTCGACCTGCAGACCATCGCGCTTGGCCGAGTCCAGAATCCGCTGTACGCGGCTCCGTAGATCACCGACCGCGCGAGCACGTTCGGCGCGGACGCGCGGCCCACCGGCAAGCGCCTCAACTAGCAACAGGCGGCCGGCATCAGGCTCCTCTTCAAACGACTTGAGCAGTTGCGCAAGCACGCGACGCAGCTTCTCGCGCCAGTCGGCCTCCGAGTCTCCGTCGGGTATTCCGGCGAGCAGGCGGTCGGCGACAAGACGGTAAGCGGCTACAAGGCAGTCTTCCTTGTCGGTGAACTGCTCATAGAACGTCGCGCTTGACACACCCGCATGAGATGCCACATCCGCGACGCTCACCGCCGGGTAGCTGTGACGCGCGGAGAGCTCGGTCATTGCGGCGACCAATCTGTCTCGCTGCGAGCCGCGCGGACGCTGCGAACCACCGCTGCCCACCGCCGCCGCAGGGCCGCTTCCCGTCGCCTTGGCTTTGCTGGCACTCGTTGCCATCTTCGATCCGGACAACGATAGCGGAGACATGGCAACAACGACCGTTCGATTTCAGGTCGCGGCACGCGGGGTCTGCGCGCCCAGCCGACATCCTTCGTCCCTGAGGCCCACCTCTCGACCCGTGAGCGCAGCAAAACTGTGCGACCGCCCGCGTACACCGTGCCGGGGCCCCGCGCTCATGTCCCCGCGATCGCTGCCCTGGAAATTCTCGCTCCGCAAAAACATGGCCCCTCCCGCCGAGGGGGACGGGAGGGGCCGGAGGCGTTGCCGCTCCGGGGATAGGCGCGACACAGCCGAGGCCGGTCGAGGGGTGACCAGTCCTCCGAGCGCACCCGGCCGCAGCCGGGTTCGCTCGCCCAAACCAGCGCGCATCAGTAATGAACGCTGTCGGCCACTATATGACAGAGCGCCAACTGATTGTCAAGGCCACGCGCCAGCTAGCGGCGAAAAGGCGGTTTCGTGGCGAGCCGAGATGCTCACGCGCGCATGAAACCTCGCGTCTTCGTAATGCCCTGGTATGCCATTGGGATTTCGAAATCCCACCACGCGACCTCAAGATCTCGCATTCCGAACCAGGGCCGGGGAATCGATCGGATGCCGGTGGCTCCGCATCGGGTAGGCGCGGACCAATCGGGCATGTAGCGGTTCACTGTGCAGCTGCGGCGCCGCAACGGGTGCCTTGCAGGGTGGCCAAGGGCGCGGACGTCACGGCACCGGAGGAGGGGGCCCCTTCCGCCCCACCTTTCCCATTTACAGACGGAAGGGGCCCCAGGAACCTACTTGGACTTGTAGGCCCGGGAACGATGTTCCGGCCGGGCTGAGCTCAAACATCGGATGCGGCGAACGGTGCCGCCCCTGCCTGACAGTCCTACCCCCGGCTGAACGTCAGCGGTTAACATAACGTCGAGCCTTGTCGATGTCAAGCTCTTGGCTGGAATTGGCTCTGTTACGGGCTGTCGGCGTAACGAGTCCTGGGGCGATGCGCACGCGTTGTACTCTTGCGGTATGGCAGTGTTGCCGCAGGACCGCTTCGTCCGCCCCACGTCAACTTGCCCACCCGACGCGCCGAGTGCGCCACCGATCCGGCGCTCCTATCGGTCCAATCTCGACCGCCGGCACAACGATTCGAGCTCAGCCAGTCTCATGTCGTGCTGACGCGGACACCGCCCTCACGGACGCGGGCTCAGTGCGAACAACGAAAGCGTTCGAACGCTTGGCGACCAAGGGGGCAGGAGCCGTGTGTCGCCACGCGCTCCACGCGTGTCGTCCCATTGTCCTTCGGGACGCCGCGGCCGCGCTACGAAATCTGCGCTTTGGAGATGGCGCGAGCGATCACGAGCTGTTGAATCTCCGCCGTCCCCTCGAAGATGTCGTAGATCTTGGCATCGCGGTGCCAGCGCTCGACCGGGAACTCGCGGCTATATCCGTTGCCGCCCAAGATCTGGATCGCGCGCTCGGTCGCCCAGACGGCTACCTCCCCGGCCTTCAGCTTGCTCATCGACCCCTCGGCGCTCGTGAACGGCACGCCGGTCCGGCCCATCCACGACGCCCGCCAGACCAGCAGCCGAGCGGCATCAATCTCTGTCTTCATGCGTGCGAGCGTGAACGCGATCGCCTGATTCTCGACGATGGGGCGGCCGAACTGAACTCGCTCCTTGGCGTACTGAAGCGCATACTCGTACGCCGCGCGAGCGATGCCCAACGCCTGCGCACCCACGGTCGGACGCGACGCCTCGAAGGTCTGCATCGCCGCCTGCGAGCTCGAACGAGCGCCCTCCCTCACGCGCGCTAGGCGCTCATCGAGCCGCTCCTTGCCCCCGAGAACCCAACCCACCGGAATCCGGCACTCATCGAGAAACACGTCCGCCGTGTGCGATGCACGCAACCCATGCTTCTTGACCTTCGTGCCCTGCGAGATCCCGTCCACCTCGCTCATCGGCACGAGGAATGCCGCGTGACCGCGCGCCCCAAGCGAGGGGTCGACGGTCGCGATCACGACGTGAACGTCGGCGATCCCGCCGTTCGTTGCCCACGCCTTCTGGCCGTTGATTACCCACTCGTCCGTCGCCCCGTCGAACCGTGCCGTGGTGCGCAGCGCTCCAACGTCAGAACCAGCGTTCGGCTCAGAGGAGCAGAAGGCAGCAACCTTTACATCGTCGGCGCTCCCGAAACACCGCGGTAACCACTCACCGATCTGCTCGCCAGTTCCCTGGCCGAATATCGCCGCGGCAGCGAGCGCCGAGCCCATGATCGCCATCCCAATACCAGCGTCCCCCCAGAACAGCTCCTCGTTGACGATCGGCATCAACAGGCCACTCGGGTCCGCAAAGAACTGAGCGAGCCCTTCAAGCCCATAAAGGCCGATACGGGCCGCCTCCTCGATTACCGGCCAAGGCGTCTCCTCGCGCTCATCCCACTCGTGAGCCGCCGGCCGGATGACGTCGGCTGCAAAACCGTGAACCCAGTCGCGAATCTCGCGCTGCTCGTCACTCAAAGACAGCGAGAACACCGGCGGAGTGTCGGCGGCCGCGGCAACGCTCTCCATCGCGGCTTCCAGCGCCGCACCTCCCGCGGTCCTCTCCCCCGATGTGGGTCCGCCACTCACGCCTGATCGGCCCTCTCGCAGCAAACATCATTGCGGCGCTTCGCCCGCCGGCACCGGGGACCCAATCCAATCGCTCTACCGTCGCGCCGCATCCCCGACAGCTCCTTCCGGACCACACCGTGAGCACGTGCGCCGACTTGTTCGGACGCACCTAACTGAACGGGGCCGGTATCTAAGCACGCGGCGGGTGCGCAGTCAAGAGCGCCCATCGATCCGCGAGCACCGCTGCCGACACTTCGGCGCTCCTCGACCCGAGATAAACCACACCGCACACTCGCCCGCACGTGCTGCTCTCGTCGCGAGGTCGACACCTTGAACGCAGCACCTGAAACCCAAGGGTCGGACTTGCCCGCCGCCCCAAAAGAGTCTCGCTGGGCCTGGCGCCCCTCGCTCGCTCACGACACCTGGCAAGGCAGGAGGAGGTGGCCCCTCCCGCCGTCCAATCCCCATTAGGTGACGGGAGGGGCCATGGGCGTGCTTGGGGACCTCTCACGCCCGAGATGCAAATCCGGCCGAGGGATCAGCCGGGGGCTCTTCGAGCGGCCTCGAACAAGGAAACGAGAACGCCCGCACAACACCCGACAAACGCCCGAGACCAGGTCTGAACGGCAACGGTCATCTTATCGCAGCCAATCGCGCTTTGTCAAGTCCGCTGAATTGTCCTGATAATTCAGGGTTTTTCGACGACCGGGGCTGTGGCAGCGTGTTAGGCAGGGCCGTCTGCCGTAATTGCGCGGTATGGCGTTACCGACGCTGCCCCGCGACAAAGCTCGATCCCCTCCGGACGAGACCGGCCCTTTCGCGCGCGTGAAAGTGAGTGGACTGATATCCACGAAACGCCGCAGTCCGCGCTCTCGTTGGGGTTTCCGCCGTGGACGGCGCATCAGGTGAACGAAGTCGGTATCATCTCATCAGCTTGGCGACAACGACCACAACAGCTACCGCTCCAGAGAGCCCGCACCCGGCCACCCCATCGGAATCGCCGGCAGGCCCCGTCGACGACGGGGTTCCCATCGTCGAGCCGCCGGCTGTGACGATGCCCCGGCTGCTGCAGCTGATTCACTTCAGCCAGCGGCAAATCGAGTTCGTGTTTCGCGCTCGGCGCGAGCTTGGCGAAGTGTTCAAAATGAACGCCGGCATAAGCGGAAGCGTTGTCGTGACATCCCACCCCGACCACGCCCGCTCGCTGTTCACGGCGAAGCCCGGAAGCGTCCCCTCGCTGACCGGAGAGTCCGCGCTGCGGCCAATCGTTGGGCCCGACTCGGTGCTCACCACGAACGGCGAGGCACATCTTCGTCAACGCCGGCTGCTGCTGCCGTCCTTCCACGGCGACGCGATCGACCGCTACACAGACCGAATCCGCGACGCGACCGAACGCGAGATCGACACGTGGCCGATCGGAACTCCCTTCGCGCTTGCACCCCGGATGCAAGCCATAACCATGCAGGTGATCATGTCCGGGATCTTCGGGATCGACGGCGCGCCGGCTCGAGGCACCCCGGAACATCGGCTCGCCTCCGCGATCAAGTACCTCACGATCGCCTCGACGTCGTGGTGGGCGAAGATCGCGGAGATCGCGAACACCAACCACCCGGAGCCGGTCGGGCTAAACCGCATCGCGATTGGCGGGCTTGACCGCGCGATCTTCGCGGTCATCGACGGACGCCGGTGCGCCGAGGACCTGCAGGACCGCGACGACATCCTTTCGCTGCTGCTCGCCGTCACCGACGAGGACGGACGCCCGCTCGGCGACCGCCAGATCCGTGACCAGCTCGTCACGCTACTCCTCGCCGGGTTTGAGACCACAGCAAACAGCCTCGCGTGGGCGTGGGAGCGGCTCCTTCGCACCCCCGAGGCACACGACGTGCTCATCTCAGCCGTCCGCGACGACAACGACGCCGACGAGCACGTCGACGCGACGATCTACGAGACGATGCGCTGCCGCCCCGTCGTACCGATCGTCGGCAGACGGGTCGCGACTGCGTGGCAGCTCGGCGACTACGTTCTCCCCGCCTCAACGGCAATCGCCGTCAGCATCCTGCTGCTTCACCACCGCGAGGACCTTTACGCCGCACCGTTCTCCTTCCGACCGGACCGCTGGCACGGCCGAACCCCCGGCACCTATGAGTGGATCCCGTTCGGCGGAGGCACACGCCGGTGCCTTGGCGCGACGCTCGCAATGGCGGAGCAGCGCATCGTGCTCAACACCATGGCGCGGCGCCTTGACCTCCGGGCGGATGGACCTGAGCCCGAGCACGCCCAGCACCGCAACGTGACGATGATTCCCGCCCACGGCGCCAGAGCAATCCTCGACCACCGGCGCAGCTAGGCGTCGCACGGCGGCGGATGTCTGACACGCCCGCGCGCGCTCTTCGCGCACCCCGAGGGTGCTCCGCGCGACGCGGCCGCTCGGACCACGAAGCTGGCAATCGATAGTTCGGACTATGCGCCGCGTGATGCTCAAGTCAAAGATTCACCGCGCAACGGTCACCGACAGTGACCTTCACTACGTCGGCTCCATCACGATCGACGCGGAGCTCCTCAGCGCCGCGGACATCCTCGAGCACGAACAGGTGCAAGTCGTCGACATAGAGAACGGTGCGCGCTTTGAGACGTACGTGATCGCCGCCGAATGGGGGTCGGGGACAGTTCGCGTGAATGGCGCCGCAGCTCGCCTGGTGCACGACGGCGACCGGATCATCGTCATCTCCTACGCCGAGTACGAGCAGGACGAGCTACAGCGCCACGAGCCACGCATCGTGCACGTCGAGCCAGCGACGAACCGCATCATCAGCGTCGACGCGCAAGCCACGACGCTGATGACATAGCCTTCGCCAGCGTTACTCGAACGACTGAACGGAATACGCACGATGGAGATTCTTGCCGCCCTAGACAGATCCCGCGACTCGATCAACGTGCTCGCACATCCGTTCTACCAGCGCTGGAGCGCCGGTGAACTAAGCGAAGTCGAGCTGGCGCTCTACGCAAGCGAGTACGGCAACGCAGTAATCGCGCTCGCACTGACCTCGCAAGCGGCCGCTGAAAATGCGCCGGCAACCGCGCGGCGCGAGCTCGAGCGCCACGCAGAGCAAGAGCGCGAACACGTCGAGCTGTGGGAGCGATTCGCGATCGCCGCGGGGGCCGAGGACCGCGCGGACACGCAACCGCTGCCCGAGACGCAGGCCTGCGTCGCGGCCTGGACGGCCGGCGACGACTTTGCCGAGCAGCTCGCGGTGCTCTACGTGCTCGAGGCGAGCCAGCCCGAGATCGCCAGGACCAAGCTCGACGGTCTTACGACGCACTATGGCTTCAAGGCAGACGCGTCGGCGACCGCGTACTTCAAAGTTCACGAGACGCTTGACAGAGAGCACGCTGACAGCGCATCCGAACTGATCGTGAACCTCACGTCTGGCAATCCCGACGCCGACCTGCAAGGCCAGCGCATGCTCGCCCGGGCATCAGCTGCGCTGCGCGGCAACTGGACGCTCCTCGACGGCGTCGAAGGCGCCGCCGCGGTGTCGGGCAAGCGCACCTGCTGACGCTAAGACGCGCTCGGGGAAGCAACGCGCGGCCGGCCGCGGGCGCGCATAACACCCCCTACTGGGGCGCGTGACATTGGCATACCGTTTCATTGTCCTGCGGTGCGACCCGGCGAACGCGACGCACGGCCACCGCGTTCCATTGCGACTCAAGTACGGGGGCAGGGGTGACGATAGGAGGGCATGGGACAGGCAGTTGGTAAAGCGACCGGTATCGTTCAGTCCCAAGGGGTTACGGTATCTGTGCGAGCGGACCCAGCGTGTTCCCTGGGTGCGCTCGGAGAGCTCCCGGTGTTTTCCCTCGACCGGTCTCGATAAACGTCGCGATTCATGTGCGACAAGCCAGGCGGGGTCTCTCCCTCCGGGGCGAAGGGAGAGACCCCCTTGTCATTTCTCAGAGCTTCGAAAGACACAACGCGCCCACGTCAGCTCTTGGCATGCCTATGGTCCGAACGAGCGCTCATCGACGTGAGGATCCGGGCTGCGGCCCGGCACGCCCTCTCGCCATCAGTCCGAGGCTTCGACGGCTCGCCTAAGCCCTTCGGGGGGTTCGGCGGCGAGGTGGGGCTCGAGCTTGGTACCACGGGGCCCGTGGCGAGCAGAGAGAGCATGCGTCCCGGGTCGAACGCGATCGAGAATGCGGCCCGGGCGCGTTGGTAGATGAGGTCCTCGAACGTCCAGATGACGGTCAAGTCTCTCAGGTCGCCTGACTCCCGCTGCATGTGCACAGAGCGCGGCGCATCGTAGGACAGGCGAAGGTCCACCACGATCTGGGTCACGATCGCATCGATGCTTGTCCTCACCAGCGACGTTCGCCCCTTGGCGTCGCGCTCAAGGATTGACGTTGCCGCGACCGCCCGCTGCCATTCCGGCGTGCGTACCGTGTCGCACACGAGCTCGAAGCACGCCACCGCCGGTGCCGCGACCTCCGCTGAGGAGGCCGCCTCGAAACGGGTCACGGTAGCCCGGCCGACGCGTAGCCCCACCGGGCGCCGAGTGTGCTCAGATCCTCGGAACGTCGCCTAGGTTGTCGCACGCGATCTCATCTGGCGCCGTCTTCATGAACGGCTGGTCGTGCACGGTCACGATCTCTACCGCAGCGCCCATCTCCCATTTCGAAGCGCCCGACTCGATAGCGGTGCAATACGTGTAGCCGCTTTCTAGCGTCTCAATAACTTCTGTGCGCGACAGCAGGCACGCCTTGCCGACGGCACCCCTGTCCGCACGCGCCTCGACGAACACGATGTGCGTCCCCGCGCTGTTGAACCTCACTGCGGTGATTAGGAAGTCTGCCCATTTCTCGATCATCTTGCTCGGTCTCCATTGTGTCCGCGCCCAACAAGGGCCAAGACGCCCCACCGACGGCTCGGCGCCGTCCCGGCGCCCGCGCGAAACCCGCCCTGGAGCTCGCCGGAACGGCAGGCCTCTCCCGGTCAACTCGCTCCCGCCATGTGGGCTTCCCAAACGCTGGCGGTATGCTAGCCGATGCGTGCTTTCGCCCGGCTTCAGCTTCCTTGCGCAGCCACGTAAACGCCGGCGTGCACGCTTAGCGCCGCCGCCACGACGTCGCCCGCATCGGGAAAGCCGGTGAGCGCGGAGCCGTGGTGAGCAAGTCTCCTAAAGGGCCCGACGGCGCTAACCGAGTGCTCGCCGTGCGGCCGCGCGACGACGAGGACATAGTCAAGAGCCTCGACGACGAGGCGCTCCTGGATGGGCTCACCGAACCAGAACGCGCCGATCGCGCCGCGCTCGTATCTGAACTCCCCACGCCGGCCTCCCGCGCTCCGAGCTTCAGCGCCACGCCGAAGTCGGAACGCTCGCATACGCCAGCGCCGACCTCGCTATCTCCGGACGGGAGCGCTTCGACGCCGTGCAGGTCGCAGAGCTCGCCGGCGCCGACGTGCGCTTTCTCCTCGCGGCCCGGCGTGCTTTGGGTCTGCCAATCCCCGCGCCCGATGAGCGCGCGTATGCCAAGGCTGACATCGAGGCGCTTCGAATCGCGACCCTCGCCAGGGACGCAGGCGTCGCGGACGAGGAAATGCTGGAGCTGATGCGCACACTCGGACGGGGTCTTGCGCGCTCGGCACAGGCGATGCGCGCGCTCGCGCTGCAGCTGGCTATCGAACCCGCGATCAGCGAACACGAGCTCGCGAAGCGCTACGCACGCGTCGCGAGCGACCTTGGCCCGCTAGCCAACCCGCTCGTCGCGAACCTGCTCGCCGTCTACCTACGCCATGTCGCAGACAGCGAGGCCATCACGAGCGAGGACCGCGCCACCGGCCAGCTCCCGGGCTCACGTGAGGTCACGGTCTGCTTCGCGGATCTGGTGGGCTTCACCCGCCTCGGCGAGCGCTTTTCGCCGCATGAGCTCTCGCGGCTCGCGCGGCGCCTTGAGAGGCTCGTCAGCGAACTATGCGTCGCGCCGGTGACTCTCGTCAAGACGATCGGCGACGCGGCAATGCTCACGTGCCCGGAAGCAAGCCCGCTCGTAGATGTCGCACTGGAGCTTCTCGATGTCGTGGAGGACGCCGAGAGCTCGCTGCCCCAGCTCCACCTCGGTGCGGCGTCCGGACCTGCGCTGAGCCGCGCCGGAGACTGGTTCGGCGCGCCAGTCAACGTCGCGAGCCGCATCACCCAGACCGCGAACCCGGGGACCATTCTCGTCGAAAGCAAAGTCCGCCGCGAGCTCCCCGACGGGTACCAGTGCTCCTACATCGGTCGCCGGCGCCTTCGTGGACTGAGCGAGCCGCTCCGCCTCTACCGCGTACGACGCGACCCCTCGGCGCACGGACAGAATGCCTGACACCCCGCGCCCTTCCCGTCCGCCAAGGTCGGTGACGCCAACGCGGAGGCAATCATCGAGAACACTGCACTGCGGCTGCAGGCCCGCGCGGAGATCGTTTGAGCTAGGGTGTCCGCCGCCGATCGTTGTTGCTGGAGTACCCCTGCCGTCGACGCTTCAGGCCCCTCCTACCCCCGGGAGATCTCTACATTGACGTGGATCGAGGTACGCGCGCGGAGCCATGAAACGCTCTCGCGCGGACGCAGCTGGGGCGGCTTCGGCGGCAACCCCGGCCCGTGTATAGCCGCTTTAGCCGTCTGTGAGCGAGGCGCCGCCCTCTCTCAGCGCGACGTGCTAGATCGGCTCGGACTAGCCGGTGACGAGTTCGCCGAGGGCGTCTTCGCCCGATGCGGCGTTGAGCGACGGAACCTGGACATCTCCCACGAGTTCGTCTCCCAGACGCTTCATGGGCGCAGCGGCGAGGTGGAGGAGCGCCTCGCGGGCCAGGCGATCGCCACGGTCCGCTCGCTGAACCCCGACCCACATCGCATCGGAACGGTGATCACGTCGAGCCTCTACTCGCTCGGCTGCCCGTCGCTCGCGCACCGGCTCATAGACGAGCTCGACATGTGCCCATCGACCGATAAGTACCACGTGACGAGCGTCGGATGCGCGAGCGCGGTCCCGCTCTTTCGCCTCGCCGGCGGCGCAATCCAGCAACGCCCCGAGAGCGATGTGCTCGTCGTCGCGGCCGAGAGCATGAGCTCGATCCTGACTCCGGCAACACCGCACGACCACAGAGCAAAGACCGTGGGCTCCGCAATCTTCGGAGACGGCTGCGCAGCGGCAGTGATCTCTAGAGACGAACGGGCCCACGGCCCCCTCATCCTCGCCTCGGCGGTCCACCAGCTCCCTGGCACCCTCGGCGCCGTGAGCCTCACGCTCACGGAGAAAGATAGTCACCTGCACCTGGCGCGCGAGTTGCCCGACCTCGCCGCGGCAGACCTCGGACAGCTGGTCGACGGCTTTCTGCACAAACAGCGAACGAGCACAGCAGCGATCGACCACTGGTTGATCCACCCCGGCGGCAGACGCATCGTCGAAAGCGCCCGCGACGCGCTCGACCTCAGCGACGAGGACGTCGAACTTAGCTGGCGCGCCCTCGCAGAACACGGGAACATCGGCACGCCGTCGATCTTCTACGTTCTCAAGGCTACGATCTCCGAGCGCAAGCCCTGCCTTGGCGAGGTCGGTCTCGTCGTTACGATCGGCCCCGGAGTGTCTGTCGGCTTAATGCTGCTGCAGTGGTAGCCCGCGATACACAGCCGCAACCGGTCGGTAGAAGGCGAACCGCCGAAAAACCCTGGCGAACTCTCGAACCTCTGACCTTCGGCTCCGAAGCGGGAACGCACCCTAACTTCGCGGCCCTCCCCTCGTTCGGCAGCCGACTGCACTTTCCCGCTGCGGCCAGCAAGGCAACAGCGACGCAGCCGTCGGCCTCAATAGCCACCCGGTCGCCGTCGGATCTCGCCGCGCGGGACCGATTCCACGTGGTCGGCGTTATCAGAACTCGAGTCGGGCGCTCGAGAGGCCACGCGGCGGCAAAGCAGATCGCGAAGGCGTAACAGTCGAGCGCTCGCAGCCAGCCAGCGCCCTGAGCCTTTCGGCCTCGCCGTTACGACGGTTCATTTGCCGGGCGTAGATCGTCAGGGTCAGATTCGCCGTCGTGTGGCCGAGTTGCGCCATCAAGTACGGCGGCGGCTCGTCGAGGGCGAATAGAAGCGATGCGAAGGTTCGCCTGAGCGAGTGCGGCGTCAGGCGGTCGGGCAACGGCTCCGTCCCCTCGCCCCTGAGCTTTGCGTTCGCCCGCGCGACTGCCCTCGCGAGCACTCGCCGTCGGACTGTGCTCTCGTCCTGTCTGGTGCCGTTCGATGTTGCGAACACGAACGCGTCGCGCGCCGGGGCGAAGCGCGCCCACTGCTCTGCGAGCTCGTCGCGAAGCGCGCCGAGTAGGTTCACGTCGCGCACTCCGGCCGGGGTCTTCGACGCGCGGATCGTGATGGTGCCGCGAGGAAGGTCAACATCGCACCATTGGAGTGACAGCGCGTCGCCGATTCGCAGGCCCGCGAAGACGAGCGTCGCGAGGATCGCGCGACGTTGGCGTCGGCCAACGCGCGCTTCGCGGTCGAGCTCGCCCGCCGCGTCGAGCAGCGCAGCGATGTGGTCTGCGCGGTCGAGCCAGGATCGGTAGGGCGTCAGCGTCCGGAGCCGTCGGCGCCGACCCCGCGCGGGATTGCGAGCGATGAGCTCGTACTCCACGGCCAAATCGAGAATCCCGGCGAGGGTAGCCAGCGTTTTGTTGATCGAGCTCGGGCACAGTTTGCCTTCTCGTGCCTTCCTGATTCGGAACGCGTGGCTTAAAGTGACTAGCCATCCGCACCTCGATGCAGATTCTCGCCGTGCTGACAGTGTTGTCTCCTGGCTGCGGTAACGACGACATAAGCGAAAGCGCTACGGTAATCGCGAGTCAATGGCTGCGCGCGCGATCCTAGTGACGCATCGGCGTCCCGCTGCTTTTCGGTCTCGGCTCCCGGCTCTGGCCGCAAGCGTCTACGACGACGCTCGGAGACGCATCCTTCCCGGCTCCACGAGCCGTTTACGATCCGGGGCATGGACCCCCGAGAGCACCGGAATGGCTGCCTCTCACGCCGTTGGGTTGACGAAGTTCCTCGCCGAATAGCAGCCCCTCAGTGACGCACCGCCCGAGTTGGCGGGGCGGCTGCACTACCGCGCATTGGTCGCCGGTGGTGCGACGTAGCGGCGCGATCCCCGCCGAGCGACGGCGAAGTGTAGGTTAGTCGGCGTGTATCCGATCACTGTCTCGTGCGAGAATCACGACGTGGAATCTCCGTCATGAGCAGTAATGTCGTCGCTGCGCTGATCGCCGGCGGGGTCTCCATCGTTGTGTCTGTCGTCGCCGCTGTTGGTTCATTCCGGTTGCAGAGAAGTAGGTTGCGCGACGAACTGCGCACCGAGTTCATGGCGGAGACCGCAATCCGAGACCTCCTGCTCCACGATGACTGGCGCCTCAGAAGCTTCCAGGTGATCGCACACCGTATACGCGGCTTCGAGGATGATGAGCTGCGTAGGCTTCTGATCCGCGCTGGCGCAGTCTGCTTTGACGGGAAGGACGGCGCGGAGATGTGGGGACTGCGCACCCGCAACGAAGACCGGCTCGCCTGATAGCTCGAGAAGATTGCGGAGAGTCGCAGATTACCGCTTGTGCGACCCGGGCGCATCCCGTCGACCTGGTCAGCGCGTGGCGCTCAAGGAAGTTCGGGATCAACCGTCGCTCGTCAGGACGTCGCACAGCTCGGTCTTATCCGGACCGACTCGCAGGATGAGCTTTCTCGAAAGCCGTCATCGAAAAGTAGTTGCTGGGCGCGGCTCATTCACGTCAAGAGCCGCTGCAGATCCTCGACCCTCAGCCACCTCTTTGCGCAGGGACTCAGCAGACCCCGGGCAACACGAGATCGTCTACGCCGTAATCACGCGCAGCGACCGCGAAACCCCACGCTGCCATTCTTGAGCGTCATCAGCCTTATCAACGCCACCGACCGCGTGAAAGCGCTCGGCTTCCGTGTCGCCGTCGTCCCGGTCAAAGAGACGGCGGCGAGTTGAGCTAGACCGCGGTGTCGCCCACGTCTCGTCGGCCGTCCGTCCGCCCACTCGGTCAAGCTGCACGTGAATGCCACCGGTATCCGCACGAAAGCCAGACTCAGACGCACCCGTGGACGAAACGGTCAATCTTATGCCGAAACGATTCTTCTGGTTTGAGATCTCTTACCTCCTGGCGCTCATGGCATTCTTCGTTGCCTACGAGGTCAGCCACGGCCTCCGTCAAGCACTTCCCGCGACCTTCGGTCCGATCCCCGCCAGCGTCGTCTGGTTCGGAGCCACGGGCGCCGTCTTGGCCGGCATCGGAGGCATCTACTATCACAACCGCAAATGGGACCCCGCGTACGACTACTGGCATTACTCGAGACCTCTCATCGGTGCGGTGGTAGGCGGCATCGGCGCGCTGCTCTACTACGTGTCAGTCTCGCTTGGCACCAAGGGCTCGATCACGCCCAATGCAGTTACATTCGACGCCGTGGCGTTCATACTCGGCTTCGCCGACGACGCCTTCCGCGAACTCATCAAGAAGATCACGACGCTTCTGTTCGGCGCTGGCGAAGAACCCGCCGCACCGCAGGGAAGCTTAGCGGGCCCAGGCGCCGGCTCCAGTAGCTGACGCTGTCATGGTCGGGTGGCACAGACGGTCTGATAAGACTTACGTGACGAGCGCGACAGACGGCCGCGACTTCCTCATGCGCGGCAACGCGAACGAGTGACATCAGCCGGTGCCGCTCGATCTTCAGTGGGATCGCACGCTACGTCGCCGGCAGGGTGGCGCTATACGTCTCGCTGGTATTGATGTCTACTACGACTTCGACTGGCTGCACGTTTTCCCGGACAACCGAGCTCAGTTCAGGAACGGCCAATGCCTCGCAAACCGCGTCAAGGACGACTGTCCAGCCGGCAAGACGCCGGCGTTGCTGCTAACAGACCGCGACGAGATCAAAGAGCGGGCCGTCGAGACTGATGAACACTACATACTCATTCTCAATCTTCCGCGCTATCTCAAGGTCGCCGAAGCCGACGCGGCGCTCTCGTACCTTGCAAACGCCGTGGGGACCGGGATCGCGCGACTCGGCGACGTCGCTGACCTAGCGAACACGTGGACAGGGGACCAGCTACGGGCCTTTTTCGACCTCAAGCTCAACGGCCAGCACATCGCTGAGTGGGCGGGAAACAACACAGCGCGCATCGAACAACTACGTGAGATCGCGGCGGTCGAGCCCAGCGAAGCGTCGACGATCGACGTGGCGTCGGTGATCGCGGCGCTCGGCGCGCTTGGGCCGCTCGACCCTGAGATACTCGATGCGATCGCGGGCGTGATTAGCCCTGAAACCGACCGCCCTGCGCGGCTTCGCCTGTTGCGTTCGTTGACGGGCGACCCCGTCGGCAGACACGACACGGGCACGGTGTTTGGCGACCGGGCTGCCGACCGTATCGCAGATGTTCGGAACGTGGCAGCCAACTACCGCACGCTCGTTAAAGACCCCAACTCCAGCGAGACCGACCTGCAGCGGTTCATCGAGCAGAACCCGTGGCTTCTCGGGCTTGACTATGCGCACATCCGACCCCGTCGCCAAATTCCCCGCGGCATCGTTGATTTTCTTCTCGAGCGATTCGACGGCTTCCGCGATCTGCTTGAGCTGAAGAGTCCGCAAGACCCGATTATCAGCGCTCCAGAGGTACCAGAGGTCCCGCCGCCGGCAAGCGAATACGCGTTGAGCCCGGTCCTCGCCGGTGCCCTGGCCCAGGTGCACGTGTACCGAGACATACTGACTACTGACTCTGACGCCGCAAGACGCCTCTTTGGGCTCGAACACACCCGGGACCCACAGGCGATCATCGTCATCGGTAGGGCCGAGATGCTCCCGGATTACCGGCAGCGCGTCCTGCGCGAACTGAACAGGTCACTACATCGCGTTGAAGTCGTGCCCTATGACATCCTCGCGCAACGTGCCGACGCGGTGCTGGACAATGTAGAGCGTTACGTCCTCGCCGCGGCAGACTCCGAACCATCGGCACTGGACCTCACCTAACGTCCCGGGCACGGCGAACGAGCGAGCGCCCTGGGGCAGAGTCTCGCTCCGCGTGGTGACAGCCCTGACACCCCGACGCCACCTGGCATCGAGCACGCCTCCTCTAGCGCAACATCAGCAGCTCAAGTGCGCGCGCTGGCTCACTGCCAAGGTCCCGCTTACCTGCGCACCCTTGTGCCCAGCGCGGGCACCGCAGCCACCAGCCTCGCCGGGATCTATCGAGGAGCATCGGCGTCGCGCAGGTTGGGCACGGCTCGCTCGCGCGAACGCGTTCGATACGTCTTGCGAGATCATCGCCATCCACGAGCTCAAAGCCAATCTCTTCAGCCTCGGAGCGGGCCGCTTCCGTGAAGCGAGATAGGGTCACAAACATGCCCGAGTGTGGATCGATCTGCTCACGCATCAGGGTCCCGGCGAAACGGCGGATCTGATCTACGCCGACCGACCGAGACTGCCAGCGCTTGCACTGCACGACGCACACCTGCTCGTTGCGACGCGCCCGGAGATCGACGTTCCCATCGGCACCCTCACAGCCGGTCTCGGTGACGTCCCACCCCTCGCGGCGAAGCATCTCGCCGACGATCCACTCAAACTCCTGGAAGTTCAGCAGGCGAAGGTTAGTTGTCCACTCGAGTAGATGGCGGCGGTTCGCGGCCTGAACGCGCGATCCACACCAAGCGACGGTGACGGTCCAGCCGAGGACTGCTCCGATGACGTTGAGGTTCACGAGCATGAAGTCGCTGACACCGAGACTGAGTGGAATGACCAAGCCGACGACCGCATACAAGCTGGCAGCGAGGAGCAGTGCGGCACGCATTCCCAGGCGCCCAACGAGAAGCGTCAAGAAATCGTCGGCCGTGGAGATGGTACGGCCGGCACGAGATTGAACTGCGGCACTCTTGTCCGTCGACATCGCAGGGTGTATCGGCGACCGCACAGCCCAGCTTGACGTTCGAGGCAAGCACAGCGACACTCCGTGACGTCGTTGCGCTCGGTCGATCCGTCAGCCTGAACGTTGCGCGGCATCGGGCACCTCGAGCAAGAACCGAGCAGGCTCGCCGGCTATGCATGCAGCTTCGCCATAGACGCGGACGTCCTTGACCTTGCTGATCGCGAACTCGCTCGCGACTTTTGCGCACAGCCCGACTCTCATGGCCGCCAGCTCCGCTCGCAACCGCTAGCTGAACTCGCCCCAATCGCGTGGCTGGTGCCAGCGCGGCTGCCACGAGACGAACCCGGCGGGGTCAAAGCTCTCGCTGGTCGCTTCGATCGACGCGATTTGTGCCGTGCGCAGGCTCAGGGTGTGAGCACCGCCGGGACTGTCGCTCTCGTAGTCCCAGAAGTGATAGCGGTATGACGGGCCGGCAGTTTGGCTGCCGGGGGCGAAGTCCATCGGAGCGCAGGTTCGAGTGAGCATTCGGCCCGCGTCCTCTTTGCTGACGAATTGCAAAACGACCATTGTCCGGTCGGCAATTGCCGCGATGAATATTGCGTGATCTCGGTGCACCGCGCGAAGTCTACGCTTAGCGTCTGAAAGTAAGAGGCTCGCCTTGCGGCGCTCGGCGTACACGTGCCAGGCGCCAGAGCCGCTAAGTCGTGGTCGGAGGCGGCAGCTCGAGCGTCTCAATCGTCGGCAGGGAGGCTCCTAAACCTTTGAGGTCGCCGTAGATCTCCGCGAGCTCCCCCACGACGCTCTCGATCTGTTGTTCGCGTTCGGCCCAACGAGCTTGAAGAGCTCGGCGTTCCTGATCAAGCGTCGCGCGCATGCCGCGTGCGTTTTCGATGATCGCGACAACGTGCTCTGCAAATTGAGATCCGGCGAGATAATCGTAGGCTAAACCCTTGAGATCGTCCCGCCGCGAACGCGTCCCTCGCGCTGATGCGACTTGAATCATGCCGTCACGAAGCAGAACCGCTAGGTCCGTTGCAACGTCTAGGTCCACTACCCACACCCCGTCAACCTGGGTGAGCGATTGATCTGGTTGCGGGAGAGCGTCAGACACGATCACCGCGACGGTGTGGTTGCCCTTGCGCTGGTCCTCCCTGAGCTTGCGCACCCATCCCTTACTCCAACTCGCCGCGCGCTTCGACTCCCACAGAATAGTGCCGCAAGTTACGCCGGAAGCATCGCGGACAGTCTGGACGATGTCCGCGCCACGCGTTCCGTGCGCAACGCCCAGAATATCGTCGTGCGGACACCGAATCCTAAGTCGGTCTGCTAGCGCGTCCTCTCGCAGTGCGCCCAAGCTCTGCGCACGCGGCGACGGCATCTTCTTCGACAACGTGTTGACCTGACGCCGCAGCGCCGAAATCTGCTTATCGCGATCTCGCACCTCATCATTCGCATCCGAAAGCGCCTTCTCGCTCATTCGAGCCGCTCGCTTCTCAACCTCGGGTGCAATCTCTTGCCTGATCTCCTTCTTCAGGCTCGACCGAAGGGACCGCTCGATCGCCACGCGCATGTGATCGACAACCTGCTCGTCCAGTTTGAACCTGTGCCCGCACGCCGGGCACACTACAGATGCTCTGCTCTCACCGTCGGTGGACATCACGTCATCTTGTCACAGCGGCCCAGGATGATTCAAACTGATGTCCCGCGTCTCTGCGTCCGGCCGGGTACGAGAGTGCCACGAGCCGAGGAACTCCTCTAATACGTCTCCTTGCGTAGTCCTCGCGCCGGGTTTTTCGGGCGAGACGGCACTCCCAACGTCGGGCGGACCCCTTACGCTTAAGCGCAACATGTGCGTCCTTCCGCGCGAATGATCGTAGACGAACCATCGCGCCAAGGATGTCGACGTCCCGATCTGGACGCCGGGCGCGAGGAGCTGTGTCAATCTCGCAATTCGTCGCGGTTGCTCTAGCCGCGCGACACGGGAATGGCAACCAGACTACGTCTCTTCGCTTGGCTTGTGTCACTTGAGGCGCTCGATGCTGCGCCTGACCGCGCGTCGGCGCTCAGAGTTGGACGGGACCTCGCCGCTCTCGCCGCCCGCGATGCGCTCGTGGAGGGTGACGGCGCGGGCTACGACGAAGTGGCCCGGCTGCTGTCCGAACTTGAGTTTGACGGCTGGCTCGCTTGGGACTGGAGTGGCTATGGCGGCGATCCAAGGCCGGACCAGCCGCCACCGTCGATGTTTGACTATCAGGCGCTTCAGCGAGTGCAAAACGTGCGCATTACCCCCGATGGGTATGCAGCTTATGTGGCGCGACAAAGGCTCGGCGGCGACACAAGGGGGGCGCCAGGCGCGAACCCAATCGAGCCTTCAGGAGGCGGCGAGCATACGTATGACATATTCATTTGCCACGCGAGCGACGACAAGGAGACCGTCGCCCGACCGCTCGCACTTGCCTTGCAGTCGCTCGGCTTCTCCGTCTGGTTCGACGAACAGCAAATGGAGGTCGGGGCCAGCCTACGCACAACGATCGAGACGGGGCTTGCTTCGTCACGGTACGGCGTCGTCGTTCTAAGCCACGCGTTCTTTAGCAAGCAATGGCCACAGCACGAGCTGAACGGGCTATTTGCGCGGGAGACTGCCCATGGCGATGAGGTGATACTCACGCTGTGGCACGACATCGACGCCGACTTCCTGCTTTCGAAGGCTCCGATGATGGCCGACCGGTTCGCATTGAACATGGCGGACGGCGTAGACGATGTCGCAACCCGACTCGCTAGACGTCTACGCCGCGAGCAGGCCCAAGATCAACTTCGATCACGAGCACCGCTCCCGCCTAATCACCCGCAGGGCTCGGCGTCCGAACCGACGCCGAGTACCGCGTTGCCGTCACACGAGGTGTCCGGACTCGACGTTCGTGAGCGCGTCATTGAGCTGCTGAGCGCCGGCGACGAGGTCGGCTTGCGTGAGCTTCTGCGCCTCGAGCGCAGAGCGTTTGAAGACTCGACGCTGGTGACGCTGAAGGAGGCCGCGGACACCCTCGGCTCCTCGGCCGACCCGAAGACTCTGCAGCCAGTCGAGCGCGCCCTATGGGCCCACGTCGATCGCCGACTGGGCTCGCTACTTCCCTTGGTGGATTACAAGCCCGCGACGTTGAGCGAGGATTTGTCTTCACTAAGTGCCTTGGCGGGCCGCCCAACTCCGACCCGCTCCCCCTACACCGCATGGCTGGACGGCCCACGCTGGCCCGTTTGGCTGGTGACGCTCATTCTCGGATCGACCGCTGTCGCCTTCGAGCGTTTCGAGGTTTTACTCGCCATGTGGAGCCAACACGCCTCGTACGACGAGGAGCGACCATTGCCCGTCGCCCGACTCGGCGGCGCCGCAGATCTTGGAGAAGCCCTGCTGCGCGCGCGGTCGGCGCACGTCACGCGTGCAATCGAGCTCTGGTATCCAGCCTTCGCCGTTGCCGATTCTCCGCTGCTCGCCACCCATTACCGCGAGATCCTGCGTGCTGGCGACGCGACTGACAGCGCGCTCGGATTTCTGTCACGCGCCGGCGATTTCCTGTGGCTGTGTGGAGCGCTCGCCGGCCGCGACATGATTGACGTCATACGATTCTGGTCCGCACCTCAGGTGCACCCGACGCTTCGCACGAGGCTCGCTCAAGATACGCAGTTGGCTGAACATCTCGCTGCCGCGCTCGACGTGGCAAGCTCCGAGCTGCTCCCGACCTTGGACACCTGGATCTCGAGGGCTCCGAGCCGTGGCTTTTGAATCGTCGAGATCGACGCCCGACGCTCGACGATCGGCAAACCAATGCGCCACAGATGTCTCTCGCTCTCTGTGGTCCAGCGCGTCTTGACACTTCACACTTAATGCTTTGTATAGAGAGTAGCAGGAACTGGAGCGCAAATTGCAGAGTCGCGTATTCGACTCCAAAGCGACTTAATAAGTGCCCGGCTTGCCAGAGGGAACTAGACGACTCTGTTCCTCCCGAGACATCCCCGGTACCGGACGAGGACTTTAGCCGGTGTCTCCGTTTACCTTTCAAGCTTGGATTGCCGACGAGGCTTCGGTGGGTCGCAGGGCTATGACCGAACCCCTGACTGAACGTGAGCTAGACGACCTCCCGAACCGGAAGTGGACGATCAAGACCCCTAGAGGGCTGTATGTACGAGTAGGCAGAAAGAGGTCACGACCTCGGTTCGAAACGGGGAGATCTCCTTCCACTACGACCCGCGTGCTCGGCCGGCCAACGCTTCCGCCTAGACCGTGGCTCTGCTTTTAGGCTGTACCGTGCCTCGCCCACTCTGACAACGGGCGACCTCTCGTCCTTTGCAGCCACTGAAAGAAAGCTTCTGACCGTGTCATAGGAGATGTCTCGCAGCACACGCTCCTGAGCCCTGATTTGGACCTCTTTCGGGCGTATTCCGTCGCTCCTTGCATGGGACAGCACCGCCAGCACTGAGGCTTGCACAGCACCCATGGGTAGGCGTAGGATGGGTCTAGAAGGCGGGTTTTGCGGGTCTTTTCGATCCAGCAACTTGCGCACCGACCTTGCTGCAGCCTCAACCCTCGACCAGGTGGGAGGGTTTGAGCAACCGCCCCCCGTGCGCACACAGAGATTCGTGGCGCGGCAGTGTTTTTGGGGTATTACGTGCGGTGTACCCGGAGCGTGGGGAGAAGCGAAGCGAGCACGTCGAGGTCGTCGTCTTGCGTCCAGACCGCGAGGTCGTGCGCGACAGCTGTCGCCGCGATGATCGCGTCCATCGCTCCTACCCGCCGACCGGACGTTCTTGCGGCGGCGAGTAGCTCGGCGAGTGGGCGAGCGACGCGTTCGTCGTACGGGATGGCGACAAACGTGCTTGCCCGTGCGAGGGTTGCCTCGCGGAGCTCGCGGAGCGGTCCTGGAGCGGCACGGAGGACCGCGAACATGAGCTCGGTCACTGTGGCTACTGAGACGCGGGCGTCGCCTTCGGGAGCGTCGCCTATCGGCCTGCTCTGCTCCGCCGCAACGAAGACGCTCGTGTCGGCTAGGTAGCCGAGCGTCACGACACCGTGTCGTCGGTTGTCAGGCCGACGTCGAAGTCCTTACCGTCGGAGGTGACACCGAGCTCGGCGGCCAGCCGCGAGATCGCGTCAAGATCCGAGAGGATGAGCTCAGTTGGGCGACGTTCTGAGCGTTGTCTGCGCGGAACGATGTCCGCGACGGGGCGTCCGTGGACCGTGAGGACAACCGGCTCGCCGCTCTCCACCGCGGCGACAACGCGCGCCGTGTGATTGCGAAGCTCTCGGACCGAGACATCCATGCGTGGCACAGCGTAGCACGCAAGCCGTTCCGCCGCCGACCAGGTTGTAGTGAGTCTCAAGGAGCCTTCTTCCATCCCTCCTTCGAGGGACTAGTACATCTGGATCCCTGAGCCTTCTTGCTTGAAGGCGACGGTCGCTTCCTTAGATCATTGTTCACGAGTGTGGCTTGACCGAACCTGGAAGCACTGCGGCGCCGGCGCCCGAAGCAGCAACAGCGATGCAGAAGCGCTACCCAGCCGATGCTGAAGAAGGGCTTTTTCGCGCCGCAATCGGTACAGTCACTTGCGTAGTCGAGCGATCGGAGTCAGTTATGAGCGTGGGGTTTGCAGGGGAGGCGGTGCGCGTCCGCGAGGTCGGTCATCTGTCGGTGGCGGATATCGCCAGGGCAACCGGCGCGGAGCGCTCGAGCGTGAGATCGTGGCTGCGCGATACGCGCGCGCCGACCGGGGCTCGCGCTGAGCGTCTGGTCGAGTTGTCGTCTGTCGTCGATCGGCTATCGACGGTGATGGACGCGGATTACGTCCCGGTTTGGCTGCGCAAGCCAAATTCGGCTCTAGCTGAGCAGAAGCCGATCGACGTCATCGCCGCCGGCGAGTATCGGAAGGTGTCTACGTTGATCGCCTCAATTGAGAGCACGCCGGTTAGCTGACTCCGCCGCACAGCGTGGGTGTCGACCCCTTCTCGTTGAGCGCCGAGTGGTGGAGTCACACTCCGGCCCGGGCGATTTGCGGTCTGCTTCGGTCGGCGCGCGGCACCGATTCCGGCGCGCGAGAGGACGCGGCGGTGATCGGGGGTGGGGCGTGGTCGTCGCGGTGCTCGGGGCGGCGGTTGTGGCGCGCTCACGGCGGCTTGGGAGTGTCGTTCGAGGCGAACGGGAACTGTTACCGCGCTCGGTCTGGCTTCTGAGCTGCGCGCCGTCACGTGACGCGTCAGGTATGGCGCGAAGCGGTCAGGCGCCCGGTGACGGGACGGTCGGGCGTGTCCAGCGTAGGTTTGGGAAGCGGGCGAAGTCGCGGTCGAACGACACGAGCTCGCAGGCGTGTTCGACTGCGAGCGCGGCAAGTTGGGCACCCACAATCAGATCGCCTGAGGCGTCCGCGTCTTCGCAGACGGTCTGTAACACCGCGAGGTGCTCGGGGCCGGGCGCTACCAGGACGTGCCCCGGCTGGGCTCTAAGCGCGGCCAGGTACGAGAAGGCGTTCATATCTGGCGTAGGGATCGTGAAGACTCGGCGATTGGTGGCCAGCCTAAGGAACGCGACGGCGACCGCGTCGATCACCGCGTAGGGCACGCGGCTCGCAAGCAGAGCGGTCAGCCAGGGCCGCGCGATGGCGAACTGCGGGTGGTCCTCGCGGTGAGCCGCGAGGACCACGTTGACATCGAGCAACTTCACCTAAGCGTGTCGAGCTCGCGGCCGACGTCGAGGGCTTCGCGCAGAGCGCGGTTGGAGGACAGCTCGATGCCCGGCACTGGACCGCCACCACCGTGGAAGACAGGGACGTCCGGAGGATCGGCAACCTCTGGGGACACGAACTCGCGTCTCAACGCGTCCTCCACGACCTGACCCAGCGTCTGGCCACGCTCGCGCGCACGGCGCCGAGCCGACTCGAGTAGATGATCATCCACCGCGATTGTGGTGCGCATGATGCAGACGTTAGCGCAGCAGACGCATCGAGCCGAGACCAAGCCGCCCGTGTCCAGCAGGCCCTTCACGACCGGAAGGAGTCGAGCATCTCTGGTGACAGCGGTGCATCGAAGTCGTCGGGGACCGAGAGGCGTCCTGCGTCGATCCCCCAGCGCCGCTCGGAGGGCTGGGCTGCTGGCACTAGCCGTGCGACCTCTACGCCGCGGCGCGTGATCACGACCTCCTCACCGCACGCAACCCGCTCCAAAAGACGCGAGAGGTGCCTCTTTGCCTCGTGCACGCCGACTGACTTAGTCACCAACTCAGGCTACCCGTTTGCTCAGGTCTTGCGTGACGACTGGCGATAGACGTGACTGCGGCGGACGTCGCGGCCGCCGCAGTAGTGGCCTGCTTCTGGTCCGTGCGCTTAGGCTTTGAGAATGAGTTCTTCGCCCTTGCTGACGACGGTGTCTTCCTCCGGCGACGCGGTTGGGTACTCCCGTTCACCGCCGACGAGGTTGAGTCCGGTGAGCAGCGTTTGCGAGAAGCCTTCTTCGAAGGACTGGTCCTTCTGGATGTCTGAGCCGTCCTACTTGAAGGAGATGAGCGGGCAATTTCGCCACCATGTTTGGAGTCACCGGTTGCCTCCGATACGGTCCACCGACGCTGGTCCCGAAGTCACTCTGACGTTGGACGACGCCGAGCTCGCCAAGGGCAACGAGCGCTGGACCACCCAGCTGCCAGACCCGTTCGCCGCTAGATGAGAAGCCGCCCTATAATCTCTGCCATGGCGCATGGAGTAGAGGATGGTTGGGTGGAGCGTGCGATGGGTGAGCTTGCCGATGCCGGCTACCGCCGTGGTGGCGCCCGCAGAGCGCTGCTCGCGCTTCTGAGCGAGCAGACGTGCGCACTTTCGGCCATCGAGATCGAGGAGTCTTTGGCCGCCGGTGAGCGACGGGTGTCGCGTGCAAGCATCTATCGCATCTTGGAGGAGCTCGAAGCGACCGGACTGGTCCAGCGTGTAGCGGTCGGACAGGGCATGGCCCGCTATGAGCCGGTGCGCCGCGGCCGCGGCCACCACCATCATCTGGTGTGCGACACTTGCGGTCGGCTTGAGCCGTTCGCAGACGAGGGCTTGGAGCGTGCCATCAAGCGACTCTCAGAGCGCGTGCCGTTACAGGTCTCAGAGCACGAGGTCGTACTGCACGGCGCCTGCTCGGCGTGCGCCGACTGACGGACGCTCCCGCCTCGCTTTCCTAGACAGGCGAAGCCCGGCCATTCGCGCGCGGCACCGTCTCGACCGCTGACTCTCGACCGCTGACCGAGCCGCTGGTGCCTGCGCCGAGTGGTCCTTTGTCCGCGGATGGGGCCGGAAGAGCCGCCTGCGAGCCCTCCCGCCTACCGAGAACAAGAGCTAATCTTATCTGTTGTATAGTCGTCGCCGGACCCTACCGGGGGCCTGGACGCTGGGCGTTCGATCCGACGACGTAGAAGGAGTGCCGATGAACCTTGTTTTGCGTGTGCGTGTGCTGATGGTGGTGTCGCTAGCTGGTCTGCTGGGCGCGGTTTGCTTGGCGGGCTGCGGCGGGTCCTCCTCGAACGCGAGCAACACCGCGCAGGGCGGCCAGAGTTCCGCGCCGATCGACGCGGTGGGCGCGGAGAACGAGTACGCCAACGTGATCGAACAGATCGGCGGCAAGTACGTGAAAGTCACGGCGATCGAGAGCAACCCGAACACAGATCCGCACACCTTCGAGGCGAGCCCCAGCGTCGCCGAGGCGGTCAGCCAGGCCGAGCTGCTGGTCGAAAACGGTGTCGGCTACGACACCTACATGGAAAAGATCGAGTCCGCCTCCCCCAGTTCCTCACGCAAGGTCATCAACGTCCAGCATCTCCTCGGTCTGCCCGACTCGACCCCGAACCCGCACCTCTGGTACAAGCCGGAAACGATGCCCGCCGTCGCCAAGGCCCTGGTCACCGACCTCTCGGCACTCGACCCGGCGCACGCCTCCTACTTCCAGGAAAACGCGACGAAGTTCGAAGAATCGCTGAAGCCCTGGCATGAAGCGATCGAAGAGTTCAAGGCCGCCTACCCGAACACGCCGGTCGCAACGACCGAGCCGGTCGGTGACTACATGCTCGAAGCCGCCGGGACGAGGAACATGACTCCCTTCACGCTGCAGGCGTCGATCATGAATGGCACCGACCCGGCCCCTCAGAACGTGACGCTCCAGAACAGCCTGTTCGCACAGCACAAGGTCAAGGTGTTCGTCTACAACCAGCAGGTCACCGACACGCTCACGGAATCGTTCCTGAAACTGGCGGCGAAGTACGGCGTGCCGGTCGTCGGTGTGTACGAGACGATGCCAACGCCGGGATACGACTATCAGCAGTGGATGCTCGCCGAGGTCAAGGCGCTGGAAAAGGCCGTCAAGGAAAAAGTCTCCACGCAGAAACTGTGAACGTGAGCGGCGCGGAGACAAACGCGATGGGACGCGAGGGCATCTCCGTCGCCGGGCTCGATGGCGAGGAGATCCTTGGTGTCGAGGGGATCAGCGTGCGGCTCTCCGGGCGCGAGGTCTTGCGCGAGGTCAGTTTCCGCATCCGTGCGGGCGAGTTCACCGGGCTGATCGGCTCAAACGGCGCCGGCAAGACGACGCTTTTCCGGGTGATCCTGGGGCTACAGCCACCGACCGCGGGGCGGGTGCTCGTCGCCGGGCGCCCGCGGTCGGCTCGCAACCCGCTGATCGGCTACGTGCCGCAGAAGTTCCTGCTTGACCCCGATGCGCCGTTGCGTGGCCGCGATCTCGTGGCGCTCGGGATCGACGCGCAGCGCCCCGGAGTACCTCGGCCCTCCGAGAGCCGACGGGCGCTCGTCGAGGAGATGCTGGAGGCCGTCGATGCGGCCCGCTTCGCCGACACGCGCGTGGGGCGACTCTCGGGTGGCGAGCAGCAGCGCATCCTGATCGCGCACGCGCTGATCGCGCGGCCACGGCTGCTGTTGCTGGACGAGCCGCTGGCGAACCTCGACCTCGGCAGCGCCCACGAGGTCGTGGCGCTGCTCGCACGGATCGCCGCGGAGCAGCAGATCGCTGTGTTGATCTCCGCGCATGAGATCAACCCGCTGCTGCCCGTCATGGATCGCATCGTCTACCTCGCCCACGGACGCGCCGTGAGCGGAACGACCGACGAGGTGATCCGTGCCGACGTGCTCAGCAAGCTCTACGGCCACCACGTCGACGTGGTGCACGTTCACGACCGCGTGCTGATCGTGGCGGGAGCAGGCGAGAACACCGACCTGGCAGGCCACGAGGGCACCTTTCCTGGAGCGGAGATCTTGACGTGAGCCACTTCCTGTCGCCGATCTTCGCGCCCGGCTTCTTCGAAAGCGAAGCCGTGCACATCGCGCTCGCCGTCGGCGCGCTCGTCGCGGTCGTCACCGGCGTGGTAGGCGTGTTCACGGTCATCCGTGGCCAGTCCTTCGCGGGCGAGGCCTTCAGCGATCTCGGCACCACCGGCGGCGCGGGCGCGTACTTCGTGGGCGTCGGCACGCTGTGGGGATTCGTGATCGGCAACGTGATCGCCGCCGGGGCGATGGAGGCCATCGGCGTGCAGCGAGTCCGCGGGCGCGACGTCGCCACCGGGATCGTGCTCGGCGCCGGGCTCGGCCTGGCTGCCCTGTTCCTCTACCTCTACACGACGGAACACTCCACCACCGGAGCGACCGTCACGATCCTGTTCGGCTCGGCGTTCGCGATCTCAAGCACGACGCTACCGCTGATCGCGGTCCTGAGCGGCATCGTGCTCGCGCTCATGCTCACGATCTACCGGCCGCTGCTGCTCAGCTCCATCAACGCCGAACTCGCCTCCGCCCGCGGCATCCCCGTGCGGCTCGTCGGCGCCCTCTACCTGCTCGCGCTCGCCCTCGCCGCGGCGCTCGCCGCGATCACGATCGGCACGATCCTCTCGACGGCCCTGATCGTGGGTCCCGCGGCAAGCGCCCTGCGCCTAACAAGGCGCCCACTGACCGCACTGCTGACCGCGGCGGCCATCGGGATCGCAGCGATGTGGGTAGGCATCGTGCTCGCCTACGACAGCTACCACTGGCCGCCCGCCGGACAGGGGTGGCCCGTGAGCTTCTTCGTCGTGATGCTCGTGTTCCTCACCTACCTCCTGTCCGGGCTGCCCGAGGCAAGACGCCGCCGCCACGCAGCCCGCGCCGCGCCTGCCGCCGGCGTCATGCAGCCCGCGACCAACAGCTAACGGGCGCACGCGTGTTCTCCGGTTTCATGGTCAACGCCTGGACGGTCGCGAGCATCGTCGCGGTCGTCGCGGGGGTCGTGGGGTTCTTCACGGTCCTGCGCGGCTCGGCGTTCGCCGCCCACGCGATCCCCAACGGCTCCTTCGCCGGCGCCGCCGGCGCCAGTCTGATCGGCGTCAGCACGCTCCTCGGCCTCGGGGTGTTCGCGGCCGGCGGTGCTCTGACAATCGGTCTGCTCGGCCGCCGCGGTCGGCACGACGTCGCCACTGCGCTCGCGCTCGTGGCGATGCTCGCGCTCGGTGCGCTGTTCCTCAGCCTCAGCCAAGAGTACGAGTCCGCAGTCTACTCGCTGCTGTTCGGCGAGGTGCTTGGGATCAGCCCCAACGAGTTGGCGCCGACTGCGATCCTCGCGGGCCTCTGCATATGCGCCATCGTCGTCCTCTACCGGCCGCTCATGCTCTCATCCGTCCTGCCGGAGGTCGCAAGCGCTCGCGGTATCAGCACCTTCAGGATGGAGATCGCCTTCTTGCTGGTGCTCGCGCTGGCGACCGCGATGACGGTCCCCGTCGTCGGCACGCTGCTGATCTTCAGCCTCATGATCGGCGCACCGGCTGCCGCGCGATCGTTCACAGACCGGCCGCCGCTCGCGATGGCCCTCTCGGTCCTGATCGCGCTGGTGATCGTGTGGATCGCCATCGCCGCCTCTTATGAAACCAACTACCCCGTCGGGTTCTTTGTCGGCACTGGCAGTGCGCTTGCCTACGTCATCGGACGCCTCACCGCCGCCGTTCGCCGAACACGCCAGCCGGGCGCCCTAGCTCCGCACGCCGCACGGTAAGGCGCGATGAGACAACAGCCGCGAACCTGGGCGGCCCACGCCGAGACTATTTGCGTCCGACACGGCGACCGTCGCCCCGAAAAGGCCTGTCTCGCCGGGTCCGACTGAGTTCGTCCGAGCCTACCGAGAAAGCAGCGAATGTCCCGTAATGGCGGGGCGTGTCGCCCACGGTCGCCCGAGTGGTGTAAATGGGCCCGCCTGGACTCGAACCAGGGACCTACCGATTATGAGTCGGCAGCTCTGACCAACTGAGCTACGGGCCCGCGCCGAGGCGCGCCCCGACCGTAACAGCGGAAGCGGTGAGCCCACGTCGGCTCCCGGTGCGGCTTGCCGCCGATTATTACGACACCTGTCCGTATCCGGCGCCGAACGGGATGGACAGGCTGCTAGGCCCCGATTGTCACAATGCCGCCATGAGGGATCGTCGACGTCAGTTCACCGCGGTTCTCGCTCTAGCCGCAGCCCTCATCGCGGCGCTCACGCTGACGCGCGGTCAGCGTACGCTCTACTCGCTCACCACCGTCGCCGATCGCACCGCGCGTGTCACGGGCGCGCACCTCGCGATCCAGACGACGCTCAGCGGCTTGCAGTCACTCAGCATGACCGGGTCGGGCACCGTGAACTTCCGGCGGGGCGAATCGGCGATCGCGATGCAACTCGATGGCCTGCCTTCGTCGACGCAGCCGCCCGGCGGGGGACCGGTGGAAATGTTCGAGCGCGAGACGGGCGGCGCCGTGTACGTCCGCTCACCTCTCGCCAGCAGCACCCTGCCTGGCAATGCGCGCTGGATCAAGGTTGACGTGGCGTCGCTGCGCGGCGTGCTCGGCGTCGACCCCGCGTCGACGGGGGAGTCGGGCATCGACCCTTCCAGCTATCTCCAGTACCTGCAGACCCACGGCGCGCGCTTCTCGCTCGCGGGCACCCAGGCGATCCGCGGCGTGAGCACGAAGCACTACGTCGGAAGCTTCGACCTGCTAACGGAGCTCGAACCTTCGCTCAAAGCAATGCCCGACCAGATCAGGAACGCGGTCTCGAGGACACTGACGAACGCCGACTCGGTGCCGATCCAGGTGTGGGTGGACGGCAGCGGGCTCATACGGCGCGAGCAGATCAGCCTCGAACTGGACGCCGGCCGGCCCCTCACCACCACGACTACGGTCGAACTCTTCGACTTCGGGCCGACGCCGCGCGTCGTGCCCCCGCCCGCCGACGAAACGTACGACGCGACGGGGCTCGTGCGATCCGCCTTCGCGTCAGACAGCGTCTGAGACTGAGAAGCCGGCTGCGCGGCGGCGAGCGCCCGCAGCGTCTAGGCGGCGCCGTGTGGTAGCTGCGCCCTGACCATCCAGAGCTGCTTCTCCAGTTCGCGCAGCACTTCCACGACGACGTCTTCCGAGGCGGCGTCGAGCTCCGCGAGCCGCTCCATCCGCTCGCGCACGCGCTCGCAGACCTCGCCGAGGCGGTGGGTCAGTATGCGCACGACTTCGGCGTCCTCGGTCGGCGCTGGCTCGATCGGCGTGATCTGACTGTCGTCCGCGACGGCGGCGGCCTGGCCGTTGGGGATGTGGCCGATCGCGACCGCGCGCTCGGCGACCGTGTCGCTCGCTTCGCGCCAGAAATCGATGAGCTCGTCGAGCTGCAGGTGCAGCGAGCGAAAGTCCCGCCCGACAACCGACCAGTGCAGCTGCTTGCCGAACAGCGACAGGTCGATCAGCTCGACGAGCGTCGCCTGTAGCTGCGAGCCGACCTCTTCCCTCTCGTGCGCTCCCAGCGCGGGCAGGTTCGTGGGACTGGACTCAGGGCTCATCTCCGCCTCCGGGGTCGTGTTCAGTGCCAGCGATTCTATGCCGGGTGCGTGGCCCGCGCCGGCGCGTTGTGGGATGCTGCGCGCCGCGGAGCGCTCAAACCAGCGAGGAGGAGAGAATGGCCAAGCCAGCAGCGATCGTCACGGGAGCCTCGAGCGGGATCGGACTTGAGATCGCGCGCGTGCTCGGCCAGGAGGGGTACAGCGTCACGATGGCAGCGCGCCGGCCGGAGAAGCTCGAGGCAGCCGTCGCGGAGCTCAAGGGCGAAGGCCTCGACGTGACCGGCATCGCGGGGAACCTCTCGGGCGAGGAGGAGATCCGGAACGTCGTCGAGGCGCACCGCGAGCGCTGCGGCCGCCTGGATGTCCTCGTCAACAACGCCGGTGTCGGCGTCGGCGCGGCGGTCGCCGAGATCGAGACCAAGCGCATGGACATGCAGATCGCCGTGAACCTGCGCTCGGTTGTCCTCTTCTACCGCGAATCGGTCGACATGCTCCGCGCGGCCGGCGCCGAGCACCGCAACGCGCTCGTCGTCAACACGTCGTCGATCTCCGGCAAGAGCGGCGAGGCGTGGCTGTCGGTGTACTCGGCGACCAAGCATGCCGTGGTCGGCTGGACCGAGGCGATGAACAAGGAGCTCGCCGGCGATGGCATCAAGTCGACGGCGCTGTGCCCGGCGTTCGTCGACACGCCGATGACCGACTTCGTGAAGGGCGAGGTCGCGGCTGAGGACATGATCCGCCCGCAGGACATCGCCGAGTCGGTCCGCTTCCTGCTGCGGCTCTCGCCCGCCTGCGTCGTGCCGGAGATCATGTTCATCCGCCCGGGCGACCGGCTCTGAGCGCGCTCCTCGGAACTGACCGCACTGTAGGGTTTGGCGCCGCACGGAGCACGGACAGGAGACTGAGATGAAGCTCGGCGTACACATCGGATACTGGGGTCTCGGTTTGACCTCTGAGGATCAGCTCGCGATCGTCCAGGAGGCTGAGCGGCTCGGCTACGACTCGGTCTGGACGGCCGAGGCGTACGGCTCCGACGCCGCGACGGTGCTCGCGTGGCTCGCGGGACAGACGACCAAGATCCGCCTGGCGTCGGGGATCTTCCAGATGCCGGCGCGTTCGGCGGCGATGACCGCGATGACGGCGGCGACGATCGACCAGCTCTCGAACGGGCGCATGATGCTCGGCATCGGCTCCTCCGGGCCGCAGGTCGCCGAGGGCTGGCACGGCCAGCGCTTCGCCAAGCAGCTTCAGCGGACGCGGGAGTACATAGGCGTGGTGCGGATGGCGCTCGCGCGTGAGCGCGTCGAATTCCACGGCGAGACGCTCGAGCTGCCGCTCCCGGACGGCCCCGGCAAGGCGCTGAAGATGACGATCGGCCCGGTGCAGGAGCGCATCCCGATCTACCTCGCGGCGATCGGGCCGAAGAACACCGCGCTCGCGGGTGAGATCGCGGACGGCTGGCTCCCGACGCTCTTCTCCCCCGAGCACGTCGCCGAGGTCCGGCCGCTGCTGCAGGAAGGCGCGGACCGCGCCGGGCGCAGCCTCGAGGGTTTTGACGTCGCGCCGACCGTGAACGTCTACGTCACCGACGACATGGTCGCCGCGCGGGACGCCATGCGCCCGTTCATCGCGCTGTACGTCGGCGGCATGGGTTCGCGCAAACAGAACTTCTACAACCAGCTCGTGACCCGCTACGGCTTCGGCGACGCCGCGAAAACGATCCAGGACCTCTACCTCGACGGCAAGCGCGAGGAGGCGATGGCCGCGATCCCGGACGAGCTGATCGACCTCGTCTCGATCTGCGGTCCCGCCGACGCGGTCCGCGAGCGCCTCGCCGTGTACCGCGACGCCGGCGTCGGGACACTCGGCGTCACCCCGTGGGCGTTCACGAAGGACGAGCGGATCGCGCAGCTGCGGCTCATCGCGGAGCTCGCCGCCTGAGCGTCCGGCCGCGCCGGCTGCTGCTCGGCGCCTTCGGCGACCCCGGCCACGCCTTCCCGATGATCGCCCTGGGCCGCGCGCTCGCCGCGCGCGGCCACGACGTGACGCTCGAGACGTGGCGGCGCTGGCGGGGCGACGTCGAGCGCGAGGGGATGCGCTTCGCGCCGGCGCCGGAGTACCAGGTATTCCCCTCCGGTGGCCCGCCGCTTGACTTCTACGGCGCGGCCGAACGAGCCGCGCGGGAGACGCTCGAGCTGGTGCGCGACATCGAACCCGAGGTCGTGGTCGCGGACATCCTCACTCTCGCGCCGGCGCTCGCGGCGGAGATGCGGGGCGTGCCGCGCGCGACGCTCGTGCCGCACGTGCTCCCCTACGGCGAAGATGGCTTCCCCGTCTACTCGCTCGGTGCGCGCTACCCGCGCACCGCTGCGGGCCGTCTCATGTGGCGCGCGCTCCGCGCGCCCGTCGCCCGCGGCGAGGAGCGCGGCCGCCTCGAGCTGAACGCGGTGCGGGCGAACCTCGGCCTTGCGCCACAGGAGCGCACGCACGGCGGCATGAGCGAGGAGCTCGTGCTCGTCAGCACGCTGCCCGAGCTCGAATATCCGCGCCGGAGCGAGGACCGCGTCCACGTCATCGGCCCGCTCCTGTGGGAGCCCGGCGCGGAGGAGGTGGCGCTCCCCGCCGGCGACGGGCCGCTCGTGCTCGTCGCGCCCTCGACCGCGCAGGACAGCGAGCACCGCCTGCTCTGGGCCGCCGTCGCGGGCCTGCGCGGGACAGGCGTGCGCGTGCTCGCGACATACAACCGTCGCCTTCCCTCGCGGCCGCTCCCCCTCGCGCGCAACGTGAGCGTCGTCGAGTGGGTCTCCTACGCGCGCACGATGCCCTCGTGCGATGTCGTCGTCTGCCACGCGGGCCACGGCACCCTCGTGCGGGCGCTCGCGTCGGGCTGCGCCATCGTCGCGTGCCCCGCGGCGGGCGACATGGCGGAGAACGCCGCGCGGGTCGACTGGGCCGGCGCGGGCGTGCGGCTGCCGCGGCGGCTTTTGTCCCCCGCGACGCTCCGCTGGGCTGTCATGCGCGCCCTAGGCGAACCCGCGATCCGCGAGCGGGCGCGCGCGATCGCGGAGCGGAGCGCGGCGCACGACGCCGCCGCCGTGGGCGCCGAGCTGGTCGAGGAGCTCGCGGCGCGGCACGCGTGAAGCTCTGGGGATGGGACTCGAACCCATAACCCTTCGGTTAACAGCCGAATGCTCTGCCAGTTGAGCTACCCCAGATCGTCTGGCCCGCTGAACTTTACTAGGGGCGTTTGCCGCGCCCTTGCGCTCTCGTGCGGCCGGCCCCGCGCCGAGTCAGGCGTCGACGTGCGCTTCGAGCGCCGTGGTGTAGGCGCGGTCGAAACGGCGCTTCAGTTCGTCGCGGCGGCGCGCGAGGTCACTCACGCGCTCTTCTCCCCCGGCCCGCGAGCGCCGGATGTGCCTGTCGAGCGCGGCCAGTTCCAGCTGGTAGCGCTGCAGCTCGAGGTGCGTCCCGTCGGCCATCTCGCCCGCCGCCTGCACGTAGAGCTCGCTGAGCAGAGGCTCGAGGTCGGCGTCGGCGCGCGCGCGGGCGCCGTCGGCGCCGTGGTCCCGGAGCAGCTCGGCGGCGCGTCGCGTGAGCTCGCCGGCGAACAGCTCGGCGAGGTCTAGCTCGGCGAGCGCCGCCTGGCCGGTGTCGCCGGCGGCGATGCAGAGCGCGAGGAACGCCCGCTCGGTCGGCTCGCCGGGGCTTGGCGCGGCACGCGGCGCCGGCGCGGTCTCGCCGGTCCGGACGGCCGCGGAGGACTTGGATGCGAGCAGCTCGGCGGTGACGCTCTCGGGCAGGTCGAGCCGTGAGGCGACCAGGGCCGTGAGCTCGAGACGCATCGCGCTCTGCGGCACCGTCGCGAAGACGGGCCGCAGCGCGGCGAGCGTCCCGTCGCGCCCCTCGGGCGTGCGCGTGTCACCGGCGGCGAGGGCGCGTTCGACGCGGAAACGCACGAACGGCGCCGACTGCTCGATCGCGTCGCCGGCGCCGGCCGCGCCGCCGGCGAGAACGAGCTCGGCCGGATCGGTGCCCTCGGGCAGGCGCGCCACCCGCAGTTCGAGCCGCCCGGGCTCGGCGAGACGGGCGGCCTTCAGCATCGCGTCCTGCCCCGCGCTGTCGGCGTCGAGCGCAAGGATCACGACGGGCGCGAGGCGCGCGAGCTCCGCAACCTGGTCTGCGGTGAGCGCGGTGCCCATCAGGCCGACGGTCTCGCGGATCCCCGCCTGGTGCAGTGCGATCACGTCGGTGTAGCCCTCGCAGAGGATGACGCGCCCGGCGCGGGCCGCGTGCGCGCGCGCGAGGTGAGCCCCGTACAGGTGCTTGCCCTTGTGGTACATCTCGCAGTCGGGGCTGTTCAGGTACTTGGGCTGCTCGTCGCCCATCGCGCGCGCGCCGAAGCCGAGCACGCGCCCGCGGCTGTCGCTGAGCGGGAACATGATGCGCCCGCGGAAGCGGTCGTAAGTGCGGTCGCGCTCGCGCGAGCGCTGCGCGAGGCCCGCGTCGATCAGCTCGGCGTCAGTGAAGCCGCCGGCGCGGGTCGCGCCCTGCAGCCGGTCCCAGCTGTCCGGCGCGAAGCCGACGGAGAATTCGCGCAGCGTCGGCTCGGAGAGGCCGCGGCCGGCGAGGTACTCGCGCGCCGCGGCCGCCTCGCCGGAGTCCCACAGGTAGCGCGAGTAGAAGCCGGCGGTGCGGGCAAGCAGCGCGTACAGCCGTTCGCGGCGCCGCCTGCGCTCGGCTTCGCGCGGGTCCTCCTGCTCGCGCTCGAGCTGCACGCGGTAGCGGTCCGCGAGGAGCTCGAGTGCATCTTTGAAGTCCACTCCCTCCGTCTCCTGCACGAACGTGAAGACGTCGCCCGAGGCTCCGCAGCCGAAGCAGTGGTAGACCTTCTGGACCGGATCGATCCCGAACGAGGGCGTGCGCTCGTCGTGGAACGGGCAGAGCCCCTCCCAGCGGCCCGGGCCGGCCCGCCGCAGCTCGGTGCGCGCGGACACGAGCTCGACGAAGTCGACGGCGTCGCGCACCCTGTCGCGGGACTCGCTCGTGTACAGCGCCACGGCCAGAAGCTACCGGGCGAACGCGCGCGGCACCTGGAGCTCGGTGTAGACGCGGATGCAGTAACGGTCGGTCATGCCGGCGATGTAGTCGGCGACGCGGCTCGCGAGCGTCGCGCCCTCCTCGCCCTCGACGGCGGGCGGCAGCCGGTCGGGGTGCTCGACGAAGTGGTCGAAGAGCCGGCGGATGACGTTCGTGATCCGCACGTGCTCGGCGCGCACGGCCTCGCCGAGGTAGACGCGCTCGAACATGAACGCGCGCAGCGTTTCCATCGCGGGTCCGGCCTCGGGTCCTTGGACGATGTCGCCGGCGGCCGCCGACTGCTCGACCATGTCGTGCACGAGACGGTCGATGCGGGCGGAGCCGCCGTGGCCGAGCACCGCGATTGCCTCTGCCGGCAGCTCGCGCTCGTCGAGCAGCCCGGCGCGCACCGCGTCGTCGATGTCGTGGTTCACGTACGCGACGCGGTCGATGATGCGCACGATGCGGCCCTCGAGCGTCGCCGGCAGCGCCGAGCGGCTCGAGTGCGTCGCGATGCCGTCGCGGACCTGGGCGGTCAGGTTCAGGCCGCGGCCGTCGCGCTCGAGGCGCTCGACGATCCGGAGCGAGTGCTCGTAGTGGCGAAAGCCGACGCCGAAGCGCTCTTTCAGGCAGTCGTCGAGCGCCTCCTCGCCGATGTGCCCGAACGGCGTGTGGCCGAGGTCGTGGCCGAGGCCGATCGCCTCGGTGAGATCCTCGTTGAGCGCGAGCGCGCGGGCGACGGTCCGCGAGATGCTCGTCACCTCGAGCGTGTGCGTGAGCCGCGTGCGGTAGTGGTCCCCGAGCGGAGCGACGAAGACCTGCGTCTTGTGGCTGAGGCGCCGGAAGGACTTGGAGTGCAGGATCCTGTCGCGGTCGCGCTGGAACGGAGTGCGCAGCGCACAGTCGTACTCGGGGGACTCGCGCCGCGCGGGATACGAACGCGTCGCCAGCGGCGACAGCGTCGCCTCCTCGCGCTCGCGCTGTCCCTGCTCGAAGCCGGCGGCGACGACCTCGCCGGCGGCCGCGCCGCTCACGCCGCGGTCGGGCCGCCGCCGTAGCCGCCCGGGGGGCTGCTCGTCCCGAGCGGGCCCGGCGAGGGCAGCGAGGCGATCGCCGTCGCCGCGAGGTCGAGGTTCACGCCGAGCTGGTGCAGCGCGCGAACTTGTTCGGCCAGCACGAGGCGCTCGCCGTACTCGGTGGCGATGACGATGCCGTGGAAGATGTCCTCGCTCGTGTCCGCGAGGACGCGCTCGACGGAGCCGACGCGCTCGCCATCGTCGGCGTAGACCGGGACGCCGGGCACGAGCACCGTGTATGCGATGGGATTCCCCTCGTCCATACCTGCAAGATAGCCGTGCGCCCCGTCGCTATAGCGGCGACGCGGCCGTGAGACGCACGTGGGCGTGGTGCTCGAGGGTCGCGGCGATCGCGCGTTCCACCTGGCCGAGCACCGCGGCGTCGGCGTCGGGCGCGTCGCGTAGCGGTGCGCCGAGTGCGCGCGCCATCATTTCGCACGCGGCGCTGCCGAACGGCAGCGACCCCGCCTCGCACGCGGCGCAGACGACGCCGCCGGCGGCGCCCGAGAAGCCGACGAGGTGCTCGCGCTCGCCGCAGCTCGCGCAGGCCGCGAGCTGCGGCGCGAGCCCGGCGGCGTGCATCAGCTTCAGGCGGAAGGCGACCTCGCCGGCGCGGATGTCGTGCTGCGCCGCGCGCGCCGTCTCGTCGAGCAGCGCGAGGCGCCTGCAGAGGAGGTTGTAGACCTCGACGTGCGGCTCCTCCGTCTCGAAGAGCCGCGCCACCGCGTCGCACGAGCGCGACGCCCCGTCGAGCGCCGCCGCGTCGGCGCGCAGCGCGGGGTACGCGTCGATCGTCTGTGCGCCCGTGACCGTCATCAAATCGCTGCGTCCCTCGTGCAGCTCGATGTGAAGGCGGAAGAACGGCTCCAGACGCCCGCCGAAGCGGCTGCGCGAGCGCCGCACGCCCTTCGCGATCGCGCCGACGCGCCCGCGCGTCGCCGTGTAGAGGTGCAGGATGCGATCGGCCTCGCCGTAGCGCAGCGAGCGCAGCACGACCGCCTCCGTCTTGACCGCTGCCCCCATCGCCACGAGTCTAGGTGCGCCGCCGGGCGCCCTGGTGGAGCGGGGCTATGCTCGCTTACGTGGCCGCGATAACGATCTACACGACCGAGCCGTGCGCCTATTGCGCGCGGGCGAAGGGGCTTTTGAAGAGCCGCGGCGTCGAGTTCGAGGAAGTGAACCTCGCCCGCGACGGCGAGGGCCGCGCCGAGCTCGCGCAGCGCACCGGCATGCTGACCTTCCCGCAGATCCTCGTCGACGGACAGCTCGTCGGCGGCTACGAGGAGCTGCAGCGCGCCGCTGACGACGGCCGCCTGGACAGCCTGCTGTCAGCCTGAGTCAGTGCCGCCGGCGCGGCCGCGTCTGGCAGCGCGCGCAGACGTACGTACCGCGTCCTGCGACCGTGATCTTCGTGATCGGCGTGCCGCAGCGCTCACACGGCTCTCCGCGGCGCATGTGCACGCGGAAGCGGTCCTGGAAGGACCCCTGCACCCCGTCGACTCCACGGAAGTCGTCGATCGAGGCTCCGTGGGCGTCGATGCCCGCTTCGAGCACCTCGACGATCCCGGCGCGCAGCGCCCGGGTCTGGGCACCCGTGAGGCGCCCCGCCGGCCGCAGCGGGTGGACCCGCGCGGCGTACAGTGCCTCGTCGGCGTAGATGTTCCCGACGCCGGCGATGCGGCGCTGGTCGAGCAGCAGCGCCTTGATCGGGGTGCGCCGCCCGCGCAGGACCGCGGCTAGATGCTCGTTGGTGAAGCCCTCATCGAGCGGCTCAAGGCCAAGGCGCGTGTCGAACAGCCGCGCGAGAGCTTCTGAGCCCGCGACGAGCTCGCCAGTGCCGAAGCGGCGCGGGTCGACGAACGCTACGCGCGTGGGCCCGCCTTCGCTGTCGAGCTCGAGTTCCACCCGGACATGTCTCTGGTCCGCGGCCGGCTCGACGAGGATCGTGCCCGTCATCCTGAGGTGCTGCACGAGGTGAAGGTCGCCGTCGAGTGACCAGACGAGGTACTTGCCGCGGCGCGTGAGCGCCTGGACCCGCCGGCCGGTGATCTGCTCCTGCACCGCGGCAGGCGTGAGCGGCATCGGCCAGCGCTCGTCGAGTACGCGCGCCGCAGCGATCCGCCGGCCCACCACCGCGGGCTCGAGCTGGCGGCGCACGGTCTCGACCTCGGGGAGCTCAGGCACGTACGGTCTCCAGGAAGCTCACGCCGGGAAGCGGCGCGGCGGTGCCGGCGAGGTGGGCGAGCACGCTCGCGCCGACGTCGGAGAGCGCGCCGTCGTGGCGCCAGCCGCGCGCTTTTGCGGCGGCCATCGCGCCGGTCGTCGCGAGCAGCGGCGCGTACTCGCGCGTGTGGTCGGTGCCGGGGTGCGCCGGGTCCACCCCGTGATCGGCCGTGACGACCAGCAGATCCGCGGGCCTGAGGCGCGGCAGGAGCGCGGAGAGAGCCATGTCGATCTTCGCGAGCGCTCGCGCGAAGCCGGCGCAGTCCTTGCGGTGGCCGTACACCTGGTCCGTCTCGATCAGGTTGGCGAAGACGAAGCCGCGCCCCAGTTCGTCGGCGAGCGCGGCGACGCTCGCGAGCGCCGCCGCGTTGGTTGCGCCCGCGTGGCTCTCGTCGACGGAACGGCCGGCGAAGAGGTCCGCGATCTTGCCGACACCGTGGACGGGCACGCCGGCGTCGTGCAGCTCGTCGAGGTAGCTGCGCGTGGGCGGCGCGAGCGCCCAGTCGCGCCTTCCGTCGGTGCGCGCGAAGGCGCCCGGGCTTCCGGCGAACGGGCGCGCGATCACGCGTCCCACGGCGGCCTCGCCGCGCAGCGTGGCGCGCGCCGCGGCGCAGGCCGCGTAAAGGTCCGCGGGGCTGACGCGGTCGACGTGTGCGGCCAGCTGGAGCACGGAGTCCTGCGAGGTGTAGAGGATGAGAGCCCCGCTGCGCAGGTGCTCCTCGCCGAAGTCGTCGATGGCGGCGATGCCGTTCGCGGGGCGGTTGCAGATGAAGCGATGCCCGGTCGCTTCGGCGAGGCGGGCGACGAGGTCGCTCGGGAACCCGGCCGGGAACGTCGGCAGCGCCTCGTCGAGCACGACGCCCATGAGCTCCCAGTGGCCCGCGACCGAGTCCTTGCCGGGCCCGAGGGCGCCGAGGCGGCCGTGGATCGCCGGCCGGTCGGCCGGGGCGACACCGGCCACGGGCTCGATCGAGCCGAGGCCGAGCTCTTCCAGGGCCGGCAGCTCGAGCCCGCCGACGGCCCGTGCGACGTGCGCGAGCGTGTCGGCGCCGGCGTCGCCGTATGCGTCGGCGTCCGGCAGCGCTCCGACGCCGAGGGCATCGATAACGAGCACGAACGCCCGCCGTTCCCGCGTCGCCATCTGCCTATCTAAGCGGCCCCGGCGGACCGCGCCGCGCTAGGCGTTCGCGCGCGGATGCGCCTCGAAGTAGACGTCCTTGAGGCGCTCCGCGGAGAGCTGCGTGTACAGCTGCGTGGTGGCGAGGTCGGCGTGGCCGAGCATCTCCTGCAGCGAGCGCAGGTCGCAGCCTCCGGCGAGCAGGTGCGTCGCGAAGGTGTGCCGCAGCGTGTGCGGGCTCATGCGCCCCGCGAGCCCCGCGCGACGTGCGTGCCCCTGGATGATCTTGTAGAGGCCCTGGCGCGTCAGCGGGCCGCCGCGGTGGTTCACGAAGAGGAGCGCCTGGACGTTCACGCCGACGAGCCGCGGGCGCCCCTCGCGCACGTACAGTGCGACGGCCGCGTTCGCGGCCGCGCCGACGGGGATCAGGCGCTCCTTGCTGCCCTTGCCGAACGCGCGCACGATGCGCTCGTGCAGGTCGATGTCGTGCAGCGTCAGCGTGAGCGCCTCGGAGGCGCGCAGGCCGCAGGCGTACATCAGCTCGAGCATCGCGCGGTCCCGCAGCGCGAGCGGGCCGTCGCCGCGTGGCGAGGCGATGAGCCGCGCGACCTCGTCGCGCGTGAGCACGGCGGGTAGGCGCCGTGAAGCGCGCGGACCGCGCAGGTCGGCGGCGGGGTCGTGGTCGATGAGCTCCTCGCGCCGCAGGTGACGGTAGAAGGAGCGCAGGCACGCGACCTTGCGCGCGAGCGTCGCGGGCGCCGCCGGCCGTGAGTCCTCGCCGCCGGCGGATAGCAGGGCGAGGAATGCCGCGAGATCGCTGTGGCGCGCGTCGGCCGGACGCACGCCGCGCGCCTGCAGGAACGCGCCGAACTGCGCGAGGTCGCGGCGGTAGGCGCCGACCGTGTTGCGGGACAGTCCCCGCTCGAGCTCGAGGTAGGCGAGGAAGTCCTCGCCGAGCGCCTCCACCTCCGGCGCGATCTCGTGCTCCTGGACGGCGGTCACGGGACTGCTTTCTCTCCCGGCGCTGCGGGGTCCTGCCGTTGCAAGCGCCCGCTCAGCGCGCGGGCTTCGCTGTCAGCCCGCCGCGGCTTCGAGCAGCGCGAGCGCCACGTCGAACATCTCGTCGAGGGCGCGCGCGCTCACGCGCTCGTCGGGGCGGTGCGCGAACTCCGTTCCGTTGGCGACGTTCACGACGTCGATCCCCTGCAGGATCAGGTTGTTGGCGTCCGAGCCGCCGCCGCTCGCGACGGTCCGCGCGTCGTGCCCGCAGCGCTCGAGGGCGGCGAGGGCGGCGCGCACCGCGGCGTTGCGCTCGTCGTGGCGATAACCGGTGAACGTGACCTCGGCTGTGACGTCGACGTCGACGTCGACATCGGGGAGGTTCGCGGCGGCCTGACAGGCGTCGACGAAAACCGCGGCGAGCTCGCCGGCGCGGACCGCGTCGAGCGAGCGCGCCTCGCCGACGATCGTGCAGCGGTCGGGGACGACGTTGATCGCGCCGCCGCCCTCGACGGTGCCGATGTTGAACGTGCTCTGCTCGTCGACGCGGCCCGGGGGCATCGCGGTTATCGCGCGAGCCGCCGCGACGATCGCGCTGCGCCCGCGCTCTGGCTCCAGTCCGGCATGCGCGGCGCAGCCGAGGAACTCGGCCTGCAGCCGATAGTGGGTCGGCGAGGCGACGATCACCTCGCCGATCGGGCTCGCGTGGTCGAAGACGTAGCCAAAGCGGGCGCGCAGCGCCGACGCGTCGAAGGCGCGCGAGCCTGCGAGCGAGATCTCCTCCCCGACGGTGAAGAGCAGCTCGAGCTCCACCGGGCTGCCCTCCGCATGCAGGTGGCGCGCGAGAACGAGCAGCATCGCGACGGCGGCCTTGTTGTCGGCGCCGAGGATACCCTCGCCGGCGTTTTCCCAGACCCCGTCGCGGAGCTCCGGTTCCAGCGGCGCCGCGAGCGGCACGGTGTCCATGTGCGCGCAGAGCAGCACGGTGGGGGCGCCGTCGCGCGCAGCGGGGATCCGCGTGAGGAGGTTGCCCGCGTCGCCGCCGATGCGCGTGCCGGCGTCGTCCTCAGTGACCTCCAGGCCGAGGGAGCGGAGCTCGGCGCTCACGCGGTCGGCCAAGGCGCGCTCGCTGCGCGAGACGCTCGGGATGCGGCAGAGCTCCTCGAACAGCGTGCCGACGCGCCGTCGCTGGAGGGCCTGCTCGCCCATCGCGCTCAGTGCGCGGCGCTTTGGCGGTCCGACGCGCGGCGGGCGTCCTTCGCGCGGACCTCCTCGCCGGCGCGTCGCGCCTCGTGCGCGAGCGCCGCGGTCACGAAACCGCGGAAGAGCGGCGCCGGCCGCTCGGGGCGCGACTTGAACTCGGGGTGGAACTGCGAGGCGACGAAGAACGGGTGCTGGTCCAGCTCGATCGCCTCGACGAGGCGCTCGTCGGGCGAGGTGCCGCCGATCCCGAGCCCCGCGCTCTGCAGCCGCTTGCGCAGCAGGTTGTTGACCTCGTACCGGTGGCGGTGGCGCTCGTAGATCACGGCCTCGCCGTAGAGCCGGCGGATGCGCGTCGAATCGTGCAGCTTGATCGGATCGGCACCGAGCCGCATCGTGCCGCCGAGGTCGGCGACCTCCTTCTGCTCGGGGAGGAGGTCGATGACCGGGAACGGCGTCTCGATGTCGAACTCCGTCGAGTTCGCGCCCTCCATCGCTGCGACGTTGCGAGCGAACTCCGCGACGGCTACCTGCATGCCGAGGCAGATCCCCAGGTAGGGAACCTCGTTTTCACGCGCGTAGCGCGCCGCGGCGATCATCCCCTCGATGCCGCGGCCCCCGAAGCCGCCGGGGATGAGGATGCCGTCCGCGCCGGCGAGGACGTCGAGCGGGTCCTCCTCCCCGCGCTGGCGCGCCTCCGGCGCGCCCTCGAGCGCCTCCGAGTCGATCCAGTCGATCTCGACGCGGCTGTCCTGCATCGAGCCGGCGTGGCGGAGCGCCTCGGCCACGGACAGGTACGCGTCCTCGAGGCGCACGTACTTGCCAACGAGGGCGATGCGCACCGAACGCGAAGCCCGCGCCGAGCGTTCGATCGGCTCCGTCCAGCCCGCCAGCTCCGGCGGCGGCGCCTCGACGCCGAAGTGCTCGAGGACGAAGTCGTCGACCTGCTGGTCGCGGAACGTGAGCGGGACCTTGTAGATGTCGTCGACGTCGCTGGCGGACACGATCGCGTCGACCGGGAGGCTCGCGAAGAGCGCGATCTTGCGGCGGATGTCGACCGAAAGCGGGCTCTCCGAGCGGCACATCAGCATGTCCGGGGCGATACCGATCCGTCGCAGCTCGTTCACCGAGTGCTGCGTCGGCTTGGTCTTCAGCTCGCCCGCGTGCGAGATGAACGGGACGAGCGTGAGGTGGATGAACATGCAGCGTCGCCGGCCGACCTCGACCGGGAACTGCCTGATCGCCTCGAGGAAGGGAAGCGACTCGATGTCGCCGACGGTGCCGCCGATCTCCGTAATGACGAAATCGACGTCGCTGCTCTCGGCTATCAGGGCGATGCGCTGCTTGATCTCGTCGGTGATGTGCGGCACGACCTGGACGGTTCCACCGAGGTAGTCGCCGCGGCGCTCGCGGCGGATGACGGTGTCGTAGATGCCGCCCGCGGTGACGTTCGACGCGCGGCTCGTGTTGGCGTCGGTGAAGCGCTCGTAATGCCCGAGGTCGAGGTCGGTCTCGGCCCCGTCCTCCGTCACGAACACCTCACCGTGCTGGTACGGCGACATCGTTCCCGGGTCGACGTTGATGTACGGGTCGAACTTCTGCAGGCCGACGGTGAGGCCGCGGGCGACGAGCAGCCTGCCGATCGACGCCGCCGCGATGCCCTTCCCGAGCGAGGAGACGACCCCGCCGGTGACGAAGATGAAGCGCGTCTTCTGTGGTGCCTGGGCGGAGCGGTCGTCTGGCGCTGGCGTCATGGTCTGCTGCCAGCAGAGTCTACGCGCAGGCGGTCGGCTCCCCGGGCCGTTGTGCGCTGAATGCGCGAAGTCGGTCGGCGCGGGAGCATTCCGTGAGGCTATCCGCGTTCGCGGACAGCGCCGCCGGCGGGTTCGGCGCCCTACGCCGCGCGCAGAAGGTCGCGAGCGTGCCGGCGCGCCGCCGCGTCGCCCTCGTCGGCCCCGAGCATGCGCACGAGCTCGCCGACGACGTCGCCGCCCGTCAGCTCGCTCACGGTCGTGACGGCTGTCCGCTCGCCGGTGTCCTTCACGAGCGCGAAGTGGCGCTCGCCGAGCGAGGCGATCTGCGCGAGGTGCGTCACGCAGATCACCTGGCGCTGGCGCGCGAGGTCGCGCAGCAGCTCACCGACGGCGCGCGCCGTCTTGCCGCCGATTCCCGCATCGACCTCGTCGAAGACGAGCGTCCCGCCGGCGCTCGCGCCGGCCGCGCTGGTGACCGCGAGCATCACGCGCGCGAGCTCGCCGCCCGACGCGATGTCGCGCACCGGTCCCGCCGGCACGCCGGGGTTCGCGGCGAGCATGAACTCGACGCTGTCGGCGCCGCGCGGCCCCGGCGCGGCCTCGGACAGTTCGACCGCGAAGCTCGCCTGCTCCATGGCGAGCTGCGCGAGGCGCTCGCGGACGTCGCCGCCGAGCCGCCGTGCGCCCTTGTGCCGCGCCGCGCGCAGCTCCGCGGCGCGCTCGGCGAGCGCCGCGTCGGCACGCGCGGCGTCCTCTTCGGCTCCCGCGAGCGCGCTCGCGGCGCCGCGCAGCTCGCCGACGCGGCCGGCGATGCCCTCGCGGGCGGCGGCGAGCGCGTCGCTGCCGCCGTGCTTGCGCGCGAGGCGCTCCACCGCCGCGAGGCGCTCTTCGACGCCGTCGAGCGTCGCCTCGCCCCCCGCGAGCGGGCCGCGATCGATGCGCACCGCTGCCTCCAGCGACTCGCCGAAGGCGCGCACGTCGCTCGCGAGCTCCCTGCACTCGATGGCGAGCGCCTGCGCGCGAGCGGCGAGGCCCGCGAGCTCCCCGTCGGCGCCCCCGGGCAGGGCGAGCGCGGCCGCCGCGCCCGCGAGCGCGTCGGCGGCGCCGGCGTCCTCGTCGGCACCGTCGAGGGCCTGTCCGGCGCCTGCGGCGGCGACGCGCAGCTCGCCGATCGAGCGCAGCCGCTCGCGCGCCGCGAGGAGCTGATCGTGCTCGCCCGCCTCGAGCGCGAGCTCGTCGATCTCCGCGAGTTCGTGTTCGAGCAGTTCGAGCTCGCGGTCCCGCTCCGCGGCGAGTGCCTCGAGTTCGCGGACGCGCCGGCGCGCGTCGCTCGACGTCGCGTATGCCGCGGCGCAGGCGCCGAGGCGCGTCGCCTGCTCGGCGCCGAGGTAGCCGTCGAGCAGGGCCAGCTGCTCGCCGGCGCTCGCCAGGCGCTGGTGCTCGTGCTGTCCGTGGAACGTGAGCGCGAGCGAGGCGATGTCGTGTAGCTCGGCGAGCGTCGCCGCACGACCGCCGATGAAGGCGCGCGTGCGCCCGTCGGCGCCGACGCGCCGCGCGAGCACGAGCTCCTCGGCGTCCTGCGGCAGGTAGCGCGCCGCGCTCTCCCGCAGAGCCGCGGTCAGGCCGAACACTCCCTCGACGTACGCCTCGCCGGCGCCCGGGCGCACTATGCCCGGCCGCGCACGGGCGCCGAGCAGCAGGTCGAGGGCGTGCGCGAGCACCGACTTGCCGGCGCCCGTCTCCCCCGTGACGATGTTCAGCCCGGGTGCGAGCCGCAGCTCGGCGCGGTCGATCAGCAGCAGGTTCTCGACCCGAAGTTCGTCCAGCACCGGGCAGGTGTACCAGCGCCCGGAGACGGACGGCTCGGCGCGGCGCTACTCTCGCCTGCATGTTCGACGCCCGCGATCTCGACGCCGATCCCGACGAGGACGGCGGCGCGGGCGGGCTGCCGGCGAACACGTTCCTCGAGCGCCTGCGTGAGGAGTCGGCGCGCTCCGCGCGTTACGGCACCCCCCTGTCGGTGCTCGCCATCGTCCTTGAGAACATCGACGAGGTGGCGCGCGAACGGGACGGCTCGCTGCGCGAGCGCACGACTTCGTATCTCGCCGCCACGCTCGCGGCCGAGCTGCGCGCCTTCGATCGCGTCGCGCGCTGGCCCGACGGCGAGCTCGTCGTCGTCGTCCCCGGCGCCGACAACCCCGAGGCCGAGCGAGTCGGGCGCCGGCTGCTCGAGCGCGTACGCGCGGTGAAGATCGAAAGCGCCGGCATGCGCAAGGCGCTCAGCGTCTCGATCGGCTTCGCGACGTGGACGACCGACTCGACGGCGGACGAGCTGCTCGAACGCGCGCTGGCGGTCGCGCACCGCGCCGGCGCGGAACGCGCCGTCGAGCTGAACGCCGCCGCGGCCGACGGCGCCGGTTTCTAGGCGCCCGGAGCGGGCCTCATAATCGGCGCGTGATCGTCGGCTCCGAGCTCTGGCTGCTGCGTCTGATGGCCGACAGGGGGCTGGCGCTGCTCGACGCGGACAGTGTGATCATCGTCCTGGAGGACGAGGGCGAGCTGCGCGTCGCGGCGGCAGCGGGCGGACACCAGCCGCGCGTGCGCATCGCGCCGGCGCACGGCAGCGCCCTCGCCGAGCTCTACGCGCACCGCGAGGGGCTCGCGCTGGAACGGCCCCGCGGCCGCGAGGGAGCGTGGCTCGTCGAACTCGGCTTGGAGGCACGCTCCGCGCTCACCGAGCCGCTCGAGCTGGAAGGCCACGCCGGCGGCGTCGTCGCGGCGCTGCGCAGCGAGAGCCCCTTCAAGCGCGCCGACCGCGAGGCGTTGCGCGCTTTCACCGCGAGCGTCGCCCAGCGGCTCGCCGCCGAGCGCTCCGTGGAGATCGAACGCCTGCGCTACGGCAACGAGGCCCGCGAGCGCGAGCGCGCCCGCTGGGCGCGCGAGCTGCACGACGAGAGCATCCAGGGCATCGGGGCGCTGAGGCTCCAGCTCGCGAACGCGCGCGACCTGGACGACCCCGTCGCGCTGCGCACGGCCGTCGACCGTGCGCTCGAGGACCTCGGCAACGAGATCGACGGCCTGCGCCACCTGATCACCGAGCTTCGCCCCGCCGCGCTCGACGACCTCGGGCTCGCCGCGGCGCTCGAGGCCCTCGCGCGGCGCGCACAGGCGCGCGACGGGCTGGATGTGAGAACCGACATCGATCTCGGCTCATCGGCGCGGCTCGACGCGGAGCTCGAGGGCAACGTCTACCGGATCCTGCAGGAGGCGCTGACGAACGTCGGCCGCCACGCGGGCGCCTCGCACGCGGTGATCGCGGTGCGCGTCCACGACGGCGTGCTCACGGCGAGCGTCACGGACGACGGGCGCGGCATCGATGCCTCCGGCGAGAGACGCGAGGCCGGCGACGTCCTGGAGGGCGGGTTCGGCATCTCGGGGATGCGCGAGCGCGCGGACCTCGTGCGCGGCGAGCTGACCGTGCGGCCCGCGGCGGGTGGCGGCACGACGGTCGAGCTCGTCGTGCCGCTCGCCGACCGCCCCGACTCCTAGCCGGCGATTCCTTCGCGGCGCACGTACGCCGTGATCTCGGCGCGCGAGGAGAAGCCGAGCTTTTCGATCGCGCGCGCACGGTACGTCTTCACGGTCCGTTCCGCGACGTCGAGCCGCGCGGCGATCTCGGCGTTCGTGAAGCCTTCGGCGATCAGCTGCACGACGGCGCGCTCGCGGTCGCTGAGCTCCACGACGTCGGTCGCCTCGCCGCCCGCGAGCGCCGCGCCGAGCCGCGGGTGCACGTAGCTGCCCCCTTCGACGGCGACCTTGAACGCGCGCAGCATTTCCGCGGGGTCGGCCTCCTTCAGCACGTAGCTGCGCACCCCCGCGCGGATCGCCTGGCGCGCGTACTCGGGGTCCTCGCGCATCGTCACGACCGCGACCGCGAGATCGGGGTGCGCGATGAAGCAGCTCGGCAGCGCGCCGAGGCTCGAGCCGCCGGGCATCGACAGGTCGAGCGTGAGCAGATCGGGCCGGTGCTCGCCGACGGCGCGCACGAGCGCGGGGATGTCGGCTGCTTCGCCTACGACGCGAAAGCCGCCGTCGCCGCGCTCGAGAACGGCGCGGATGCCGTCGCGGACGACGGTGTGGTCGTCCGCGATCACGACCGTGTGCGGTCGGCGGTCCGCGGCGGCGTCGGACATGCGCCGAAAGCTAGCGCGCAGACCCGACAACCGGTCGGCTGCGGCGGCTAGCGTTGTGCCGTGCTTCCCCTTCCCCGGTCGCCGCTCACGCGGCGAATCGTCCTGGCCTACACGGTCAACCGTTTCGGGACGTGGTTCGGGAACATCGCGCTCGCGATCTTCGTCTACGACCGCACGCACAACGAGCTGGCGGTCGCGGCGCTCTTGATCGCGGGAGAGGTCGTCTCCGGCCTGCTCGTCCCGGCGCTGATCGCGCGGGTCGAGACGCGCCGCAGACCGCACGGGCTGAGCGCCCTCTACGGCACCGAGGCCCTCGCCGTGGGTCTGCTCGCGGTGCTCGCATCGGTGGGCTTCTCGCTGCCGGTCGTGCTGATCCTCGTCGCGATAGACGGCACCGCCGCGCTGACCGCGAACGCGCTCCTGAGGACGGCGGCGGCGCGTTCGGCACGCGAGTGGGCGGAGGAGAGCGCGCGCGAGTCGGGCGCCGACGCGAAAGAGGCCGATCGGCTCGCCTGGCGCGAGGAACGCGTAGCGAACAGCACCCTCAACCTCGGTTTCGCCGCGACTTTCGCGCTCGGCCCCGTTCTCGCCGGCCTCGCCGTGCCGGCGTTCGGCGTGTCGGCCGCGCTCTGGTTCGACGTCGCGACGTTTCTCGTCTGCGCGGCGCTGATGCTCCACCTCACGCCGACGGCGCGGACGGGGGCGCGCGTGGGGGCGCGGGAGCGTATCCGTGCGGCGCGCCAGCACCTCGACGAGGTGCCCGCCCTGCGCTTGCTCTTCGTCGCCGAGGCCGTGGCGCTCACCTTCTTCACGTTCGGCGGACCGCTGCAGGTGGCGTACGCGAAAACGACGCTCGCCGCGGGCGACGCGGGCTACGGGCTGCTCGCCGCCACGTGGGGCGTCGGCGTCACCTTCGGCAGCGTGCTCTTCGCCCGCTCCTCAGAGCGCACGCTGCTCTCGCTGCTGATGCTCGGCACGCTCGCCGTCGGCGTTGCGTACGTCGGCTTTTGGGCTGCGCCGTCGCTCGCCGTCGCCGCGCCGTCGGCTTTCGTCGGCGGCGTCGGCAACGGCATGCAGTGGGCGTCGCTGATCGGCTCGGTGCAGCGCATGACTCCGCGCGCGCTGTACGGGCAGATGATGGGCGCCGCGGAAGTGCTTGGCTCCGTCGCGCCCGCGGTCGGGTACACGCTGGCGGGTCTGATCGCCGTTCACACGAACCCGCGGGTGGGTTTCCTGGTGGCGGGACTGGGCGCGATCGGCAGCCTGCTGCTCTTCGCCCGGCTTCGTCACGGCGCGCTTTCGGCTCGCTCGGCGACGGCCTGAGCGCTGCAAGATTTCGTTCAGCACTAAAAGGACGACAGTGGGCCGCCCGTTAAGTGAAGTGGACGGAACCCATGCCGAGCCGCCGGACGACAGCCGCGTTTGTGGTCGCCGAGAGCCTTGCGCTGGTCGCAACGCTCGCGTGCGCAGTGGTCCTCTCGCGCCCTGAGGAATGGCACCCGGCCGCTCTCGTTGCACTGCTTGGAGGATTGACGCTCGTCGGCGACACGCTGCAGGTCCGGGTGCGCGGGCAGTCGCTCTCCGGCGGCTTCGTGGCCGTGGTGCTCGCGATCGGCCTGCTCGGCCCCGCCCCCGCCGTGACCATGGCACTGCTCTCGGCGCTGCTTTCGTCCGCGCGGCGCCGCGCGCGCGCAGCGGAATGGCTTGCCAACGCGACGAGCCGGACGCTCGCGGTGCTCGCCGGCGCCGGCCTTCTCGCGCTGCTCGTCGGCCAGGCGTACAAGGCGTCGACGGCGCCGATCGCGCCGGTCCGCTTCGCGCTGTCGATGTTCGTCGTCTTCCTCTTCACGAACGTCGTGAACTTCCTCGTGATCGCGCTCGACAACCAGTTCCTTGAGGGCCGCAGCGTCCGCGACCAGGTCACCGAGGCGTTCGTGCCGCTGCTCCCGGGGCAGGTTGCGGCCGGCGCGCTGACGGCGCTGCTCGCCGTCGCGTTCTCCAAGTTCACGCTTTGGGGCGCGATCGGCACGGTCGTCGTGCTCGGCATCTTCCACTCGCTGATGCGCGCGCTGCTTCGCTCGGAGGAGCGCGCCGACCAGCTCGAAGCGCGGTCGCTCCACCTCGCCTCGCTTCAGTTCGGGGTGCTCGCGACGCTCGTCGAGACGCTCGCGCTGCGCGACCGCTCGACGGCGCGCCACGCGGCGGCCGTCGGGCGTTACGCGCGCGAACTCGCCGCCGCCGCGGGCCTCGACGAACGAACGCAGGAGCTCGCCCACACGGCCGGGCTGCTGCACGACATCGGCAAGTTCGCGCTCCCCGACCGCATCCTGCAGGCCGACGTCCTGGACGACGCCGACTGGGCGATGATCCGCCGCCACCCGCAGGAGGGGGCGACGCTGGTCGGGCGGCTCGACGGCTACGGCGAGGTCGCCGAAGCGATCCTCTACCACCACGAGCGCATCGACGGCGAGGGCTACCCCGCCGGCCTGATCGGCTCGGAGATCCCGCTCGTGTCGAGGATCATCGCGATCTGCTCGACGTTCGACGCGCTGACCGCGCGCGACTCCTACCGCTCGCCGATGAGCCCGCAGGACGCGATAACGGAGCTGCGGCGCGTAGCCGGCCGCCAGCTCGACGCCGAACTGGTCGAGAGCTTCACCGAGATGATCCAGCGCGACGGGCGCATCAACGCGCCGTACAACGACGACGTGAGCTTCGAGGAGGAGCTCGCGTTCGGCCGCCGTGTGCGCGAGCTCGCGAGCCCGCTGATGTAGGGCCCGCGCCGTGCCCGGTTGCAACCCTTCGGGCACGGCGCGGTCCGTGCATAAATCCTGCTGGCTACTTGCCCCAGAACATTCTCATTCTCCTGTTTCGCACGGGCCGTAGGCCCAGTCGCACGCCGCTTCGGGGGTCGTCTCCATCCCGTCAACACCGTGCCTTGCCTGTCAGGCGGCACCAAGCCTAACGGTTTGTCCGGCTTCGTCAACTTTTGCGTAGGTCTGTGCACCCGCGGGCCCCGGCGCTCGTGGCTGCACACTCGTGCGAAAAGCTGTGCGTCGCTCAAGCGGGCGGCGTTCGGGGCGATAGGTCTCTCAAGATGCCTTCCACCGTTTCCGACAGGCACGAGCCGAGCCAGCTGAACTTCACGAGCTCCGAGGCCGCCCGTTATCTCGGCGTCTCCCTCGCGACGGTGCGCCGCTGGACGGACGCCGGCCACATCGCCTGCTACCGCACGCCGGGCGGCCAGCGCCGCTTCTCCGGCGAGCAGCTGGACGAGTTCATCGACTCGATGTCGCGCGCCGAGCGGCCCCGGCGCTCGGCCGCCTGATCAGCTCGCCAGGCGCCCGAACTTCTCGCGCAGCCGGCGGTAGAAGGACGAGCCCTGCGGCTGGGCGAGCGTCGCGACGGCGTCGGCGAAGCGCGCCTGCAGCGAAGCGCCGCTCGCGAGCTCGCCGACGAGGCGTCCGTCGACGACGACGTCGAGCGGGTCCGCCGAGCCGTTCGTGAGCTCGATCGGGTCGGCGGGCGCGACGACGAGCGCGCGCGCGTTCAGCGAGTGCGGCGCGATGAACGAGACGACGTAGCCCTCCACCCCCCATGCCATGACGGGGCCGCCGTTCGCGAGGTTGTAGCCCGTGGACCCGGCGGGGGTCGAGAGGACGAGGCCGTCGCAGCGGACGCTGCCGGCGACCTCGCCGTCGAGCGAGTAGGAGATGACCGCGACGCGCTCGCCGACCTTGCGGTGGATCGCGAGGTCGTTGATCGCGACGTGCTGCTCGTGGTCGAGGTCGACGAGCAGCGCGGGCAGCTTCAGCAGCTCGTAGTCGCCGGCGAAGGCACGCTGGAAGCCGCGGCGCATGTCGCTGCGCTCGACCGTCGCGAGGAAGCCGATCTCGCCGAAGTTCACGGCGATGACGGGCGTCTCGGTGCGCGCATAGAGCTGCAGCGCGCGCAGGATCGTGCCGTCGCCGCCGAGGACGATGCAGATGTCGACGTCGCGGTCGGGCGAGACGACGGTGCCCGGACCCGGTTCGATCGCGTGCTTTGCGGCCTCTTCGGCGTCGAAGACGAGCTCCACGTTCGCCTCCCGCGCGGCGGCGAGGAGCGCCGCGAGCGCGGCGGTCGTCTCCTCCGGGCGCCGATGCGTGAGCACGGCGGCGCGCATCAGGGCTCGACCTCGCGCGCGAGCGCGTCGAGGTCCCGGGCGTCGCGCGTGCCCACGCCGCGCGCCGGGTCGGCGAGCGCGATGAACGTCTCGCGGTTGCCCTTCGGACCCGGCAGGCCCGAGGAGTGGTAGCCGGTGACGGCGGCGCCGAGCGCGAGCGCGCTCTCGCCCACGGCCACGAGCGCGGCGCGGCGGTCGCCCGCGTCGCGGACGACGCCCCCCTTGCCGACGTTCGCGCGCCCGACCTCGAACTGGGGCTTCACGAGCGCGAGCACGTCGTAGCCGCCGGCGAGGCACGAGAGAACGGGCGCGAGCACCTTCGTGAGCGAGATGAAGGAGACGTCGATGACCGCGAGGTCGGCGACGAGCCCGTCCGGGATCAGCTCGCGGGTCAGTTCACGCGCGTTCGTCCGCTCCATCACGTGCACGCGCGGGTCCGAGCGCAGCGCGTAGTCGAGCAGGCCGTAGCCGACGTCGATCGCGACGACGGCGCCTGCGCCGGCCTGCAGCAGGCAGTCCGTGAAGCCGCCCGTCGAGGCGCCGACGTCGAGGGCCGTGCGTCCCGCGACCGGGATCGCGCTCGAGTCCAGCGCGTTGCGGAGCTTCACGCCGCCGCGCGAGGCGAAGCGGGGACGCTCGGCGAGCGCGATGAGCTCATCCTCCCCCACCATTTCGCCGGGCTTCGCGGCGCGCCGCTTGCCCGCACCGACGAAGACCTCGCCGGCCATCACCGACGCCGCGGCGCGCGTCCGCGACGGGAAGAGGCCGCGGTCGGCCAGCACGCTGTCAAGGCGCCGCTTCGGCATCAGGGCCAAACCGTTGCACACCGCGCTCATGCGGCGCGGGAGCGCCGTGTCAAAGGGCCCGCGTCGGGGCGCGCGAGGAGCTCGCGCGCGAGCTCGCGCGCGGCAGTCGCTTCGCTGTCGAGGCGCACGTCGATGCCGGTGAGCGCCGGGATCAGCGCGGCGAGCGTGCGGGCGCGTGCGATGAGCGCGCCGCGCCCCACCCACGCCGGGTCCTCGCGCCGCGCGAGGCGTTCGGCGACGGTCGCGGGCTGCGCGAGGACACACACCGTCAGGCACTCCCCGGGGCCGGCGGCGCGCCGCAGCAGGTCGAGGTCGGCCTGGCTTTCCGGCGTCGCGGCGATCAGCAGAAGCTTCCGCCCGGCGGCGCGCTGGCCCGCGATGACGCCCTCGAGCTGGGTCACCCAATCGGCGGCAGCGAGCAGCGGATACCCCCATGCGAGCTGCTCGCTCTCGAATGCGCCGAACGCGCTCCGCTCGCGTTCGAGCTCGTTGGCGAGCGCCTCAAGCAGCGAGCTCTTGCCGGCGCCCGGCGCACCGATCACGAGCACGACGGAGCCCACGCGCCGATCGTAGCGGCGGCGCAATCGGCGCAAGCGCTTGTGCGGCCCTGCCACAATCTCGGCCGTGTCTACCTTGCGTAAGTCGCGCCTGACGCGCGCCGCAGCAGGCGCGCTGGTCTTGCTGTCGCTCGCGTCTGCCGTGGCGGCGTGCGGCGACACGATCGAAGACGCCCAGCGCTCGGCCGACCGCGCGCAGCTCGAAGCCGAAACGGCGAAGCGTCGCGCCGAGGCGGCGACGCGGCGCGCAGAACGCGCGCAGCACGAAGCCGAAGTCGCGAAGCGCCGCGCGAGCGAAGAAGCCAAACGCCGCGAAGCACTCGAAGCGTCGCAGTCGCGCGAACACGGCGTGGTGGAAGAAGTCGAACACCTCTTCGCGGGCGAAGAAGAACAGCACAACGGCTGAGGCGCTCAGCTCTCGTCGCTCGGCGTCCAGCGGAAGCGCCGCGCCGCGACAGCCAGCGACACGACCCCCCAGAGGATCAGAACGGCGATGTCGCCGGCCGCGAACGGCCCGCCGTGCGCTTCGATGAACGGTTCCCGCAGCGCACGCGCGAGGTGGTAGATCGGGAACACCTCGGCGATGTCGCGCAGGAACGCCGGTATCTGCCGTTCGGGGACGAATACGCCGGAGATGAAGTACAGCGGCAGGACGGTGAGGTTCGTCGCCGGCGCGGCGGCCTCGACCGTCGTGATCACGGTTGAGACTGCGAAGCCGACGCACGCGAAGGCCGCGGCCCCGACGACGATCGCGACGAGGAGCGCGCCGAGCGCGTGCGGCACGGGAACGCCGTACGCGACGTTGCCGATCACGAGCAGGATGACGGCCATGACCACGGCGATCACGACGCCGACGGCGGCGCGGCTGCAGATCACGTACGCCGCCGGCAGCGGCGTGCCGCGCAGGCGCTTGAGCTCGCCGCCCTCGCGGCGCGTGACGACGGCCTGCGTGAGGTTCACGTACGACGCCGAGATGAGTCCCATCGCCATGATCCCCGGCACGTAGAACGTCGTCAGCTTCATCACGTGCCCCTCGACGACGGTCACGCCTTTGAAGATCGCCGCGAAGATGACGAGGAAGACGATCGGCAAGAGGATCGTGAAGTAGCGCGACTGCGTGTTGCGCCAGAAGCGCAACATGTCGACGCGGAACTGGCGCGAGAAGAGCGCGGCCTCGCTCACGAACTCTCCCCCACGTCCTCGGCGGTCAGCGCGAGGTACACGTCTTCGAGCGTCGGCCGGCTCACGGCGAGGTCGGTCAGCTCGTCGCCCCGCGCGAGCGCCCAGCTGGTGAGCTCGTGCAGCGTCGAGGCGGGCGCGTCGGTCTCGAGCCGTACGCGGCCGTCGGCGACGCGCGCGTCGCTGGCGAGAGCCGCCGGGAGCGCCGCGGTCTCGGCACCGGCGGGCAGTGTGAACGAGATGATCGAGCGCGCCTGGTCGCGCCCGCCGAGCGTCGCCGGAGTGCCCTCGGCGACGATGGCGCCGGCGGCGATGACGGCGACCCGGTCGGCGAGGCGCTGGGCCTCGTCCATGTAGTGGGTCGTCAGGAAGATGGTCTTGCCGATCGCCTTCAGGTTCGCGATCACCTCCCACGCGTTCTGCCGCGCCGCCGGGTCGAAGCCGGTGGTCGGCTCGTCGAGGAAGATCAGCTCGGGGTCGCCGATCAGCGCGAGCGCGACTTCCATGCGCCGCACCTGGCCGCCCGAGAGCGATGAGATCCGCTGGTCCGCCTGCCCGCCGAGGCCGACGAGGTCGATCGTCTCGTCGATGTCGCGGGGCGCAGGGTAGAAGCCCGCGTACAGCGCGACGAGCTCGCGGACCGATAGCTCCGCCGGCATCGTGCACGACTGGAGCACCAGGCCGATTCTCCCGCGCCACTCGCGGCCGGCGCCGGCGGGGTCCTCGCCGAGCACGCTCACCTCGCCGGCGCTGCGCGCCCGGTAACCCTCGAGGATCTCGACGGTGGTCGTCTTGCCCGCGCCGTTCGGGCCGAGGAAGGCGAACACCTCGCCGCGTGACACCGTCAGGTCGATGCCACGCACAACCTCATGCGCACCGTATGACTTGCGAAGGCCGCGGACCGTGATCACGTCCGCGGGGCGGCTCGCTGCGCTCATCGGGCGATTATCCAGCGGCGCGGGCGCCGCGCGCGGCGCGCCCCGGCAACGTCATGGTTCCTCTTCTTCGATGTTCAGGTAAGGGCTCGGGGCCGTCGCGGCGCACACGACGTATAGCTCCCAGCGGTGGGCGGGCGTCGCGGCCGCTTCGACCGTCGTCTTGACCTTCCACCCCGCGGGATAGCCGAGGTCGGTCGGGTCGCTGCCGTTGTAGGCGTCCGCCGGGTCTTCCGTTTCGGCGCCGCGCAGCAGCGTGCGCGCGAACAGGTACTCGGCTTCGCCGAGGCCGAAGCCGAGATCCTGGGTCTGGGGTTCGGTGTCCTTCAACCCGATCGCCTGCAGCCCGCCGCTGAGCGCGAACTCGCCGCTCGGACACCAGATCTTTTCTTCGATCGCCTTCGTTTCGCCGCCGCGTATTTCGCGCACCGGGCCGATGATGACGCTGCTGTCGTCGCTCCCGGCGACACCGCGCGGGCCGCGCTCGCCGCGGGGTCCCTTGGCGCCGCGGAGCTCGGCGCGGACGCTCGGTTTGATCTGCGAGACGCGCGTGATCACGTAGTGGGTTGCGGCGAGCCCGGTGCCGACGAGCGCGAAGAAGAGAGCTACGAGCGCGACGACGAGGGCTGGCGACGGTCGGCGCACCCGCATGTTCGCGAGCGTAACAGTGGGGCCGCGACGCGGCGCCTGTTCGCTTCACGCTCGCCGGCGCAGTGAACGCACCCGTGCTTGCCGCCGCCCGGCGCCCCTCCGTGCGGGCCGCGGCAAGCAGCAGGCGTGTTCAGGAACGGCGTTCCGTCGCCGCGCGCTGCGGCCAGCAGACTAATGGACTGACCAGGGTCGTTGTCAAGTCCCCACTTTGCGAGCGTCGGGCGGGTTAAAGGCGCTTCAGCGCCGCGGTGCAGTCGCTCTCGGCCTCGTCCAAGAGGACGCCCACCTTGCTCGCCTTCTCGCGCAGTGAAGTGCTGGCCTTTTCCGTTCCGACGCGGTGAAAGCTCGCCGCGAGAGCTGTCAGCTCGCGCGCGAGCGGTTCGGAGTCCGTGAGTGCGCCCGGGTTCGACGCCAGTTCGTGGATCACGGATTCGAGCGCCGCCGCGGCCTGCTGCACCCCGGCGCGGTATTGCCGCTCGTACACCTTGTGCGGCGACACGGTGGAGATGCCGATCGTCTGGGCGACCGTCTCGTTCACTCGCGTCTGGATACCGGTGCAGGCGTTGGCGACAGCCGCACGCGCAGTGCTCTTCGACCCACCCCCGCCCGACGATGAGCCGCAGCCGCAGAGCAGCGCGCCCGCGAGCGCGCAGGCGAGCAGGAGACTTGCAGGCGAAGCAGGGCCGCGGACCATCCTGGCGGTCAGGCTACCGGTGCGCCGGCGTCCGGGCCGCGGGTGGACGGTCTCCCCGTTTCGCCAGCGCGAAACGGCGCAAGAGCAACGCACAGCCGACGCCCACCGCGGCGCCCGCGGCGACATCGCTCGGGTAGTGCACGCCGGCGTGCACGCGGGAGTAGGCGACGGCCCCGGCGAGCGGCACGAGGACGATGCCGAGCGCCGGCTGCTCAAGCGAGGCGCCCGTCGCGAACGCGAACGCGCTCGCGCTGTGACCTGACGGAAACGAAGTCGAGCGCGGCATCCGCACCAGCGACGGGGCGACGTCGACGGGCGGCCGGCGCCGGCGCGCCGCGAGCTTGATCGGCCCGTTGGCGACAGCGGAGGCGAGCGCGAGGGCCGCCAGCCCGCGTCGCGCCGCCAAGCGTCCCCGCGGGCCCCCCGTCGCGCCGATGACGGCGGCCGCACCGAGCCACAGGCGCGAGTAGTTCGCCGCCCGCGTCAGCGTGACGAGCGCGGAGTCGATGTTCGGTGAGCGCCCGCGTCGCGCGAGCGCGAGCAAGCGTTGGTCCGGCGCCGTCATCGTCCCACCGCGACGCAGGCGAGTTCGCGCAGCGAGCGCCCGCTGAGCGCGACGGAGCGGGCGGCCGGCGAAGGTCCGGCGGTTGTGGGCACGCGCACGCGCAGCGCGGCGGGCAGCGTGCGAAAGCGCAGCGGCGGCTCGAGCACGAGCGCCTCGCCGTCGAGGCCGACGGCGACGGGCTCTTTGGAGTCGACGACGAACTCGGTCGCCGTCCACGAGACGAGCCCCGGGAAGCGCGCGGGCTGGCCGACCATCCCGAGCGCCGCCAGGGCGGAGGCGTCTGCGGGTGTGTGCACGCGGGTGGCGAGGATGCCGAGCTCGGCGCCGTCGAGGCGCGGGCGGGTCCCCGCGCCGGCGGGGTTCGCGAGCTCGTACCGATTGTTCGAAACGAGGATCAGCGGAGCGTCGTCGATCTCGCCGGCGCCCGGCGCCGTGAACGTGAGGTCCGGCGCGCCGGCGCCGCGGCCGAGCAGGTCCGGGAGCATCTGCGCCCAGGTCTCGAGCTTCGCGTCACGGTACGCGTCGGACTGCACGACGTTCGCGTAGAGCCCGAGCGAGGCGTTGTTCACGAACACGCGTCCGTTGACTTCGGCGAGATCGATGACCCGCTCCGCGCCGTCCGCGAATGCGTCGAGCGCCGCCACGGGGTGGTCCCGGTCGAGGCCGAGGTCGAGCGCGAAGTGGTTGCGCGTGCCCGTAGGCACACACACGAAAGCCGCGCCGGCGCGCGCGGCTGCGCCGGCGACGAGCGCCAGCGACCCGTCTCCCCCCGCCATCCCGATCACGTCGGCGCCCGCGGACAGTTCGCGCTCGGCAAGGCCGTGCAGGTCGTCCCCGGGCGCGAGCACCACTGATCGGATGCCGCGCCGCTCGGCTTCGCGGGCAATGTCGAACACCGCAGCCTTCCCGCCGCCGGAGCGCTCGTTCACTATCAGCACGGGAGACGCCGCGGCGGCAACGTGGCGTGTCGGCGGCGGCCGCAGCCGCCCCAGCGCGTACGCCGAAGAGGCCCCGAACAGCGCGAGCAGCGCAACGAGCCCGGCGAATACGGCAAGCCCGCGCCAGTTCGTCACGAGCAGCGCGAGCAGCCCCGCCGCGCAAAGCAGCGTCAATGTGCCTGCGACGGCACGCGCGAGCCCGCGCGAGGTGACGGCAACCCATCCGACGCCAACCGTCGCCACGATGAGCGCCGCGCCTAAAAGCACGAGTGCGACGTGGCCGGCGAGCGCCACGACGCCGAGCGCTAGGGCTGCGAGCGGCGAAAGCAACGCGACGGCGGCGGCGGCACGCAACCTCCAGCGTGGCGGCGGGCCCCTATGCGGCTCTACGGTCTGCACCCGCCACGACCATAGTGACCACGGCGCCACGGCAAGCGCAGGCGACGAGCGCCTGCTGTGCAGCCACGGAGCCGGCCCGTCCCTCCCGCGCTAGGCTCGCGTCCAATGGCGACCGGAGACTGGCAACCCGATGCGGGAGAGGACGTGATGACGTTCCTCGAGCGGATCCCACCCGCCGTGCGCGAACGTGCCTGGTGGGATTGGTGGCGCGAGCACGGCGAGCTTCACCTGAACCGCATCCTGCGTGAGGACTGGAACCCCATCGGCGAAACCGAGGTCCCCGCGGACGAGTACGAGCCGTACGCGACCCGGCTTGCCGGTCTGCTCCGCGAGGGAAGCTCGAGCGTTGAGATCGCCGCCTTCCTTTCCGACGCCAGAGCGGGCGCGCTGGGGCTCCCCGGGCAGCCGCAGGTGGATGAGCAAGTCGCCGACACCATCCACGCCTGGTACCTCAGGGCGCTGCGTGCACCCGCTCCCTGACGCGTACCAGCATCACGCTCGGTAGGCATCGCTACCTGACGAACGGGCCCGCGACGCACCGGATCAAGCGCCCGGGGGCGGCAGCGGTGCCCGCGGCCTAGCGGCTTCGGTTGCGCCGAAACATCGAGATCGCGGTGAAGATCACGACGACGCCGAGAATGAGAAGCAGAACGAGGATGCCTGCACCCTACAGGAGGGGCGCCGCTGCACTGGGCGTCCCGCGGATCGCCGCGGACACACGATGCCGTTGCTGGCGTCGAGCTTCGTGTTCGCGGTAGTGACGTGCCCTCCTGCGAGCCGCGCCCTCGGTGCTCATGCGGAGAAGGCCAATGCGTGACGGAGCTAGCCGCTGATGCACCTGCCGCGTGGCGGGCAGGAAACGAGCGCGTGAAACACGTGGCTTGGAGGGGCTTTGATGATGAGATCGATCGTTTCGCCGTGCCGCGTCACGCTGCAATGCCAGTAGCGCGAACCGCCGAGCTGACAGTGATGGGTGACGGCGGCGCCGGCGCCACGGACGTTCAATACCTCTTCACGGAACTGACTCAGCGAAACGGTCGTCGAATGCGTTCCGCTTGCACCGCATCCGCTGAGCGCAATAAAGACGGCCGAGAAGATGCCGATGGTCGTGCTGTTCACGGAGCGGCGATTGTTCCAGATGCCACTTCTGCAAATGGTCAGCGCACGCTGCTTGTGATTACCGCTGGTTCGCCGGAGACGCCAGGCAGTCTGGGCGCGCGATGATGTTCAAGTTTCTTGATAACGCGTTCGCGGCCCTTGCCGAGTTCTTCGAGATGTTTGATTTCTGCGGCCGAACGGCTGGTTGCGCCCCCGCATGAGCCGATCACTGCGGAACCGCCGAGCACGGCAACGGCCGCGAGCAGCGCCGCGACGTACTGGCGTGCGGTCACCGCCGCATTATTTCCGGAGCTCGCGCGTCGTGTTGTTGCTTCTGCCAAGCATGTCGGTTCAAGGTATGTAGCCCTCCTTCACTCGTGCGTCTACGCTCCGCGCATGCCCCGGCGCACCGCACGCGTGGCAGCACTCGCGCTCGGCATCGCCGTTGCCTGCGGCATGAGCGCGTGCGGCAGCGGCAAGGAGTTAGCCGCCGCCAGCTGCCCCCCGAGCGAAATCCTCCTCGGTGGCGCTCAGGCCTCCGACGGCCCGTTCACCAAGGCCGAAGCCGAACAGGACGCGAGCAAGCGATGGTTCGTGCACGTCCCGATCCAACGTCCGGACCACTACCAGACACGAGCCGAGATCTTCGCCGAAAACAGGATCGCGGACCGCAAGTTCCTCGCCGAGCTCAAACACGACTGCCCCGGTGTTAATGCTCACCCGCTACCTGGCGACCACGGCGAGGCCTACCTGCTCTCCGGCAGGCAGCCAGCACGAACCAGGATCAACTACGGCGCGTAGGGACAGGCCAACGGCTTCCGTGCTCGAGCGCCGTATCCTGCGTGACATGAGCACAAGGGATCAGCCGGACACAGCGGCACAGGCGGCAAGCTCCGACTCGCGGTAGTGGCTGAGGAGCGCAACCCCACGCCTGCGCAACCGACGCAGCCGAACGGCGTCGACCCGAAGACGGGCAAGCCCTATGAGCCGGTGGAGATTCCCGTGCCGAAGGCCAGCACGTGGCGTGCCGCGATCCGCAAGGTCTCACGCCCTAAGGCCGCCGAGCGCAACTAATTTTGTCGCTCTGTCCGCGCGCTTGAGTGCGCAGCACGGCGCCGCAGCCACGTGATGCCATAGTGGACGACGAGGCACGCGAGGCCCGCGACGTAGATGATCCGCACGACCAGCGGCGCGTGGCCGGTCCCGATCCAGATCCCGAGGCCGACGGCGAACACGAAGCCTGCGGCGTCGGTGCCGTGTCGGGACCGACCGGAGCGTGGCTCGCTTCTGACGTTCATCACCACCACATTATCGGCGTGATCCCGCTGTCGCTCAAATCGGCAGCGCGGCTACGTACTCGCATTCCTGAAGGCATGGCACGGTAGGCCGTCGAAAGGGGCGTCAATGGTCGCTGGCGGACATTCTCTCTTGCTCGCGTTCGATACGTCCGGATCGGATTTTGTGAGGGGCGTCGAGGTCGGCAGACTGTGGGAGCAACTGCAGTCAGATGCCCCGGTCGTGGAGCAGGTTCGCGCGTCCAACGCAGAGATGCTGCTCAGGATGGCTGAGGCGACGGGGCGGTGCGTGCGGGCCGACATTCTCGACGACACGTGGCTCTTAGCGCACTTTGACGCGCCCGCATGGGCCGCCGACCGCGAACGTCCGGGCGGCGACCATACTGCGGCGAGTGCTAGCGCTGGTGGACCGTCTGGCGGAGCAGAACGAAGCCATACTCGTTGCTGTGCACAGTTGGCGGGAATACCTCGCCTTCCTCGCACGTGATCTGTCGCCCGACCCCGACTCCGTCGCGGTCGACGACGCCGTAAATGCCGCTGACCGGAACGGACGCTCCGGGGCGGCGGATGTCGGCGGTGCTACTCCCGGCTTCCAGCCGACCTAGGTTGCGCTGGTCGAGGAAGCCCACACCATCGGAAGGGGATACTCGAGATCCATCGCTTCCGCGACTTGTTTTCCGACGATGTGCTCCTCGTCCAACGGAGCTTCGCTGCCGCATTTGAAGATGCAACTCCCCGGCGGTGGTAGCGGCTGCACGGGCCGCTACGCTCGATCGTGATGCCAGACGATCAGCACGACGCGGAGCCTACGGGCAGCGCGCAGCTAACGCAGCCGCAGGGCATCGACCCAAAGACGGGCGAGCCCTACGAGCCGGTCGAGATCCCCGTGCCGAGGCGCAGCACATGGGACCGGCTACTGCACCGCGCGGAGAACACACCGCCGACGCGCGACGATTAGGCGCTACTCGCCAAACGGGCTAGCGGTCGACTGAGCCTTTTCCGGCTTGTTCTGGACTCGGCGGAGCAGGCGCGCGGTACGACCGCAGCCGAAGCGCGTCAAAAGCCATCCAGCTGTGCAGATCACGATCCCGACCAGGATGCCGATGACGACGATCCATTTCAGCCATTCAGGACCGCATTCGCCGTGCTGTTTGAGGCACCCGGCGTTGGCGAGCAGGAAGTGCGGAGTCACGCACTATTTATCGACGATTCACGGCGACTACTGAACGGGAATAAGGCAACGGATTAGAGCCGTGCTCAGTAGCGAGGATCGGGTCGCTTTGTGTCGAAAGATGTGCCCGCGCGGGCGCGCTTGTCAGGCAACCCGCGCGGGCACTTGCAGCAAGCCCTCAGCGTGTCGTTACGCCGAGGGCTGAGCTACATGAGGCGAATGGGGCCAGCGGCCTCCTCCATTGGCATCACCTCCTGCGGCGTCGGTGCCGAACCGCCCCTCCTTTCCACGGGCCTTGGCGGTTCGGCGCCCTCGTCGTGGCGCCGTAGAAGGTTCTCGCGCTAACCGGGCGGACTCAGGCTGTTTTTGCTGCGCGAGCTACCAGCCGCTCAAACAACGGCGCGCATTTGCCGTCTAGCGCGGTGTCGCGCTCGCGTTGCGCGTTGTGACGCCACGCGTACTCGTCGAGGTAGTTCTGTAGGTACTCGACGGACACCTTCTTGTAGGTGCCGCGCATCCCGGTCTTGAGGTTCCCGAAGAACCGCTCAATCGTGTTCGTGCGAGCGGACCCGCGGACGTGCTCGCCGGCTGAGTGGTTGACGACCTGGTGGTCGATGTAGTGGCGGCGCAGCGGCTTGTAGGAGCCCCACTCGTCGGTGAAGATGATCGAAGTTGGGTCCACGTTCGCGCGGACGGCTCTACTAAGCGTCGCGCCGTGCCGTGAGGCGATCACGCGGGCACGGATGCGCCCTCCGCGCTCGACCATGCCGAGAACGGTTGGCTTGGCCTCACGGAACCGTGCGGCATCCTGACGGCGCTTGGAGGGGTCTGCGGGGAATCGTGTCTCGCCGTGTGGTTTGCGTGGCTTGCCGCCCCACGACGTCTCGTCGATCTCAACGTCGCCTTCCAGCGGCTCGCCGTCGTCGCCCATCAGGGTCCTGATCCGCTTCATCATCTTGTGCGCCTGCTTGTACGTGACGCCGATCTCGCGCTCCATCTGCTTCGCCGAGATCCCGCAGCGAGTGCTAGCCATGAGATACATCGCGTAGAACCACAGGTGCAGCGATGTTGAGGACCGCTCGAAGATCGTGCCCTTCTGCGGGTGGATGTGTAGGCCGCAGGAGTCGCAGGTGTATGACGCGCGGGTTTTGGTGCGGTGGAACTTGCGCTCGCGGTCGCACTTCGGGCAGTGGGCGTGGTGTCCGTCTGGGGCGTACCGGTCGCGCCAGAGCTCGTCCAGGCAGGCCGCGTCGTCTGGGTACATCCGCATGAACTCCATGAGCGAGTAGTCCGCTTCTGAGGAGCGGCGGCGAACGGGGTGGTTGCGATCCCTGGGTGCGCGTTCAGCGGCCACGACGCCTCGCTTCCATGCGTTGGCCTACGCGAAGGAGCAGCTTCCCGACGAGGTAGCAGCCGAACAGGATGATCGAGGCGCCGACGATGTACAGGCCGGTGGCGGCCCATTCGGGGAGGTACTCGGCTGTTGGGATCAGCGCCATACAGACATTATACATACCTACCGGACATATGTGTGACGTATGTCACAGAACATTTGTACGTATGCGGCGATGATCTCTCTCGTTCGAGAGATCTTGATTTGCCTCTTGAATCCCTCCTCCCCGAAGCGGCCCGCTTACCCCGGCGGGTCGTTTCATTTCCGGGGTCGTTCAGGCGTCGATCGCGGCTGAACTGCGGCCGCCGATGGCGGTCGCGACGCGTTCGGCGATCCGCTCGCCTGTGAAGCCGACCTCCTCGTGCAGCAGCGCGGGGCTGCCGTGGGTGACGTAGCGGTCCGGTAGCCCGACGCGAAGCATGCGCGGCGTGACCCCCATGTCGTTGAGGGTCTCCCAGACGGCGGAGCCGAATCCGCCCCCGAGCACCCCCTCCTCGACGGTCACGAGCAGGTCGTGCTCGGCGGCGAGCTGCGCCATCAGGGCACCGTCGATCGGCTTGGCGAAGCGCGCGTCCACAACGCTCGTGCCGATCTCGAGCTCGGCGAGCAACCGCGCTGCCTCGGCGGCCTTGCCGACCCCCGTGCCGTACCCCACGAGAGCGACACGGCGGCCGGGCTGCGTGCCGGCGGGGGACTCGCTGAGTATCTCGCCCGTGCCGACGGGGATCGCCACGCCGTCTGAGGGAAGCGCGGCGCCGACGCCCGCGCCGCGCGGGTAGCGGAGCGCGATCGGCCCGTCGAACTCGATCGCCGTGCGCAGCATGTGTACGAGCATTGCCTCGTCGCGCGGCGCCATCAGGACGATGTTGGGGACGCAGCGCAGGTACGCGATGTCGAAGGCGCCATGGTGCGTGGGCCCGTCGTCTCCGACGAGCCCGGCGCGGTCCATCGCGAAGACGACGTTGAGGTTCTGCAGGCAGACGTCGTGGATGATCTGGTCGTAGGCGCGCTGCAGGAACGTCGAGTAGATGGCGGCGACCGGCTTGGCGCCTGCGAGTGCGAGGCCGGCCGCGAAGAGGACGGCCTGCTGCTCGGCAATGCCGACGTCGAAGTAACGCTCGGGCAACTCGCGCTGGAGGATGTTCAGGCCGGTGCCGGAGTTCATCGCGGCGGTGATGCCGATGACGCGCTCGTCGCGGCGGCATTCGCGCACGAGGCTTTCGCCGAAGACCTGCGTGTATTGCGGCGGCGCCGGGGTCCCCGTGATGCGCGCGCGCGCCGCCGGGGCGCCGTTGTGAATCGATTTGGGCTTGGCGGCGTGCCACGCCTCCATGCCCTCCAGGCCCCCGTCCTCGGCGGGCGCGAAGCCCTTGCCCTTCACCGTCGCGACGTGCACGACGACGGGGCGTTCCGCGGCGACCGCCTTGCGCAGAGCTGCGCGCATCGCGTGGACGTCGTGGCCGTCGATGACGCCGGTGTAGACCCAGTCGAGCTCCTCCCACCAGAGCCCGGGCGCCCAGAAGGCCTTGATCGACTCCTTCAGATGGGGACCGAGCCGCTCGAAGGCGGCGCCGATGCCGCCGGGCAGGCGCGTCAGGCCGCCCTCGACCCCCGAGCGCGCGTGCCACAGGGTGGGGTTCAGTCGCACGCGGTTGAAGTAGCGCGAGAGCGCGCCGACGTTCGGGGCGATCGACATGCCGTTGTCGTTGAGCACGACCACGAGCGGGGTGCCGAGACCACCCGCCTGGTGGATCGCCTCGAACGCGACGCCGCCCGTCATGGCACCGTCGCCGATCACGGCGACGACGCGGCCGTCCTTGACGCCGACGTGGCGCATGCCTTCCTTCAGGCCGACCGCGTAGCCGATCGATGTCGAGGCGTGGCCGGCGCCCATGGTGTCGTGCTCGGACTCCGCGATCGAGCAGAAGGGCGCGAGGCCGCCGTACTTGCGGATCGTCGCGAGCGCGTCGCGCCTGCCGGTGAGAACCTTGTGCGGGTAGGCCTGGTGGCCGACGTCCCAGAGGATCTTGTCGCGCGGCGAGTCCAGGACCGAATGCAGCGCGACGGCCAACTCGCAGGTGCCGAGGTTCGCGCCGAAGTGGCCGCCGACCTCGCCGACGGTCGCGATGATGTGCTCGCGGACCTCCTGCGCGAGGATCGTGAGCTGCTCGTCGCTGAGGCCCTTGAGGTCAGCCGGGCCTTCGATCGTCTCGAGCAGCGTCACGAACTTCTCGTGTAGACGTAGTCGGTGATGGCGCGCAGCTCGGCGCTGCCGTCGTCCTGCCATTGCTCGGCTGCGCGGTCGAGGGCCGCAAGCGCGTTGCTGTGGGCCTGCGCCGCCAGGTCGCGGGCCCCGTCGAGTCCGAATTCACTCACGTACGTGCGCTTCCCGTGTCTTTCATCGCTGCCATGTGGCTTTCCGAGCGCCTCGTCGGTCCCCGTCACGTCAAGCACGTCGTCAACGATCTGGAAGAGCAGCCCGAGTTCGCTCGCAAATCGGCGCAGCGGCTCGCGCTCCGCCTCGTTTTCGGTCCCCGACAACAGTAGTACGCAGACGACGCTCGCGCCGATCAGGCGTCCGGTCTTGAGCTCGTGCAGACGGCGCAAACCGGCGGCGCCGGCGGGCAGCCGGCCGCGGACGTCGATGTACTGCCCCCCCACCATCCCCTCGACGCCCGTCGCCGCGGCGAGCTCGGCGGCGGCGGCGAGCACGCGCTCGGGCGACTGCGGCGAGCGCGAGAGCAGGTGGCGGAAGGCCTCGGCGTAGAGGCCGTCGCCGGCGAGGATCGCGACGTCCTCGCCGAAGGCGACGTGGCAGGTCGGGCGTCCGCGCCGCAGCTCGTCGTCGTCCATCGCGGGAAGGTCGTCGTGGATCAGCGAGTAGGTGTGGATCATCTCGACGGCGGCGGCGAACGGGAGCACGTCGGCGCGCTCGACTCCGACCGCCTGCGCCGTCGCGAGCGCGAGCACGGGTCGGATGCGCTTGCCGCCGGCGAGCAGCGAGTAGCGCATGGCTTCTTGCAGGCCGTCGGTGAGCTCGTCGCCTGAGAACTCCAGCGCGGCGAGGTGGCCGTCCACCTCCCCGCGCAGGTGCTCGGGGTAGCCGGTCGCGTTCACGGGATCGTCAGAGGAGCGTGCCCTGGCCCGGCGGCGGCGTGCTGTCCTCGCGGGCCTGGCGTTCCAGCTCGGCGGAGGAGCGCGTCGCGATCGCGGCGCACTCCTCGACGAGCGTCGCCGCGGCGTCGACGGAGAGCTCGCCGCTGCGCAGCTGCGCGGCAGCCTGGACGAGCCGCGTGATCATCTCGTCGAGTTCCTCGTTCATGCGGCCCCGGCATTCTCGCGCACCTCGCGGAGGGCTGCGGCGAGCACCCCGTTGACGAATGCGGGCGCGCGGTCGCCGCAGAAGGTCTTGGCGCTCTCGACCGCCTCCTCGATCGCGCCCTCGGGCGGTATCGGCTCGTCGGCGGGGACGAGGTCGCCGTGCAGCATCTCCAGTAGCGCGATGCGCATGATCGACCGCTCGAGCGGCTGGATCCGCTCGACGTCCCAGCCGCGCGCGTGGCGGTCGATGACGGCGTCCAGTTCGCCGGAGCGCGCGGCAGCCTCGTTCGCGAGGACCCGTGCGAAACGCGAGTCGTCGGCGCCGTGCACGTCGGAGAGCGGGCGACCGGTGAGGTCGTGCTGGTAGAGCGCGAAGACGGCTGCGCGGCGCTGGTCGGCGCGCCGCATCAGGCGCGTGCCATGTATTCGCCGGAGCGCGTGTCGACCTTGATGCGCGTTCCAGGCTCAACAAAGAGCGGCACCTGGATCACGGCGCCGGTCTCGAGCGTCGCGGGCTTGGTGCCTCCGCCGGACGCCGTGTCGCCGCGCAGGCCCGGTTCGGTCTCGGCGACGGCGAGGTCGACGGAGGCGGGCAGCTGGATCTCGGCAGGGTCGCCGTCGATGAAGAGCACGTCGACCTCGCTGCTCGGCGCGACCCAGCGCAGTTCGTCGGCGACGGCGACCTCGGGCAGCGCGATCTGGTCGAACGTCTCGGAGTCCATGAGATGCGCGTCGTTGCCGTCGGCGTACAGGTACTGCATGCGGCGCGCCTCGGCGCGCACGTCGCGGAACTTCTCGCCGGCGCGGAACGTGCGGTCGATGACAGCCCCGTCGGACGCGCGGCGGAGCTTCGTGCGCACGAACGCCCCGCCCTTGCCCGGCTTGACGTGCTGGAACTCGACGATCTTGAAGATGACGCCGTCGACCTCTATGTGATTGCCGTTTTTGAACTGGTTCGTCGTTATGGCCATGGGTGCCTCGGCGGCGCCGTTTCCGAGCGCCGGACGTTCGGCCCCAACGTACCAGCAGATGCGCGGCACACCGGCCGCACGCGCGTCAGCGGATCCTGGCCGGCACGCGGCGGCAAACGGCCGACCGATCCACCGGCCGGCACGTGTCGCGCGGCTGCGCGTTTGAGCCGCGCACTCTCGGCGCCGCGTCCGCCGCCGCTCACCGACTGCGAGAGAGGACTACGTGGTGGCGGCGGCAGGCGCCGCGGCCACCACGTCGTGCGTCAGTAGATCGCCACCAACTTGAATTTGGTGTCCTTCTTGTTGACCTTGTACGTGAAGTCGCCCGTCACCAGGCCGACGTGCGCAGGGTCGTCCGATTCCCAGAGCGGGTAGCCGGGGTACGGGAAGCCGCCCGTCGCGCCGCTTCCTTCTTCGCCCGCCTTCAGGCCTTCCAGCGTGCCGCTCGGGCTCTTGCTTTCGCAGTGTTCGATTTCCTTGCCACCCGGGTTGTTTTTGTTCACGATGAACACGCCATGGCACTCGACCGTGCCATAGAACTGCCCGGTGATCAGGCCGCTGTATTCGAAGTGTTCCCGGGAGGACTTTGCGCTTGCCGTCGCCGCGCCCGCCGCCATCAGGATTCCTGACGCGGCGAGCACCGCCGTTAGCTTCGCTGCCGTTCCAACGGTACGTCCGTGCATTATGTCTCCGTCCGTGTTGCCAGTACCGATTCCGCTAGAGCAAAATCGCATGAACTTATCACAGCAAGATGGACAGATGTACGAGTTCTCACGCTTATCCAAACCGCAGGCGTGAAAGAGGTGGCGTCCCAAGGCAGTTGCCAGTGTCGCGGTCGAAGCCAAGGCGCCGGAAACGCCCAACTTATGCCGGTTTTCGCGCGCGCCAGACGTCAAGCCCGCGGGCGCAACCCCAACAGGAAATGGCCTACCCGTTTCGCATAAATCCAAATGAGACCATCGCGTTTCACAAAGCCGATCCGCCGCGTCGCGTCAGCGCTCGCCCGGACTTCAGGCGACGAACGTCAGGTCCTTGGAAAGCGAGGTGAGGATCTCGTTGGCGCCGTCGCCGACGACCACGAGGTCCTCGATCCGGACGCCGCCTGTTCCCGCAATGTATATGCCCGGCTCGACCGTGACGGCGTTGCCGATGACGAGCGGCGCGTCGCCGCCGAGCTTTGCGAGGCGCGGCGGCTCGTGGATTTCAAGGCCCACCCCGTGGCCGAGGCCGTGCCCGAAATTCTCGCCGTAACCGGCCGCGTCGATCACCGCGCGGGCTGCAGCGTCGACTTCCCTGCCGGTGCGCCCCGCCGCGAGGAACTGCAAGCCCGCGAGCTGCGATTTCAGGGTGACGTCATAGATCTCGCGCTCGAGCTCGCCGACTCCCTCGCCCGTGGCGAAGGTGCGCGTGCAGTCCGAGCAGTACCCGGCGTGGAGCGCGCCCCAGTCGATAGTGACAAGGACATCGCTCGCGATCGCCGCGTCCGTCACTTCGGCGTGGGGACGCGAGCCGTGCTCGCCGGCTGCGACGATCGACGGGAAGCTCGCGCTCGTCGCGCCGCGACGGCGCATCGCGAACTCGAGTGCCGTTGCCACGTCGCGCTCGCTGCGCCCCACCAGTCCCGCTTCGAGGACCTCGCTCATGGCGGCGTCGGCTATCTCGGCGGCGGCGCGGAGCGCAGCCACCTCGTCGGCTTCCTTGACCTCGCGCAGCTTCGCGACGGGGTTCTCGACCGCCACAAGCTCCCACGCGGGCCCCACGACGTCGCCGAGCTTTCCGTGCTCGCGCACCGTGATCGCCCGCTCGTCGAAACCGAGGCGTCCCCCGGCGGGGAGCACGCCGCCGATTTTCTCGAGCGGCTCGCCGGTGACGATGCGCGGCTCGTAGGGCGGCTGGACCTGGGCCGCGGACTGCTCCGTGTAGCGGAAGTCGGTCAGCAGCACGCCGCCGTCGGGCACGGCGACGACGACAGCGGAGCTCCCGGTGAAGCCCGTGAGGTAGCGCGCGTCGACGAGCGTCGTGACCAGCAGCGCGTCGAGGTCCGCCGCGGCGAGGCACTCGCGCAGTCGCGCGGCACGCCGTTCGCCCGCGCCGGACGACCCGGTCACGCGGCCGTCTCCTGCAGGTGGCGCGCGAGCAGCGCGAGCGCGTCGGCGTAGCCCTCGGCCCCGCGGCCTGCGACCGTGCCGACGCAGAGGTCGGCGATGACCGACGTGCGGCGGAACTCCTCGCGCGCGTTGATGTCGGAGAGATGGACCTCGACGGCCGGCAGTTCCGTGAGCTCGAGCGCGTCGCGGATCGCCCACGAGTAGTGGGTCCATGCGCCGGGGTTCAGGATGAGGCCGTCGGCGCGGCCGCGCGCGAGCTGGAGGCGCTCGACGTAGGCGCCCTCGTGGTTGGTCTGGAAGAATTCGGTGTTCACGCCGACCTCCGCCGCGCTTTCGGCGATCGCCGCCTCGAGCTCGGAGAGCGTCAGTGTCCCGTAGTGCGCGGGGTCGCGCAGGCCGAGCATGTTGAGGTTGACGCCGTGCAGTACGGCGATGCGGCGCTCGCTCACGAGCAGAGCTCCTCCACCGCGGCGCGGACGGCGGCCTGCGGGACGCGCTCGCCGTACGTGACTTCGCCGGGCTCCCCGACGAGCACGAACGGCACGCCGGCGCTGTCGCGCTTCTTGTCGAGCGCGAGCGCGTCGAGTACGGCATCCGGCGCCGCGCCCTCGAGCTGCGTCGGCAGGTGGTGCTCCGTCATCATCTCGCCAAAGCGCTCCCGCAGGTCCGGGCGGTCCGAGAGGCGGAGCGCCGCGAGCAGGCCCAGGCCGACGGCCTCGCCGTGGCGGTAGCGCCGGTATCCGGTCGCCGTCTCGATCGCGTGTCCGACGGTGTGCCCGAGATTGAGGACCTGGCGCGCGCCGGCGTCGCGTTCATCGCGCGCGACGACCTGCAGCTTCGTGCGCGCGCAGCCGACGATCGTGCGCTCGTCGCGGACGGCGCCGTCGAGGACGCGCTGCCAGAGCGCGCCGCCCGCGATGAGCGCGGTCTTGGCGACCTCGACCCAGCCCGCCGCGACCTCGGCGTCGGGGAGCGTGTCGAGCGTCGCGACGTCCGCGAGGACACCGGCCGGCTGGTGGTAGGAGCCGACATAGTTCTTCGCTGCCGGCAGGTCGATGCCGGTCTTCCCGCCGTACGCCGAGTCGACCTGGGCGACGAGCGTCGTCGGCAGCTGCACCACGGGCACGCCGCGCTGGTAGGTCGCCGCGCAGAAACCGGCGAGGTCGCCGGTGACGCCGCCGCCGAGCGCGGCGAGATGGTCGGCGCGCGTGACGCCGGCGCCGGCGAGGGCCTGCCACACCCTCTCGGCCTCCGCGAGCGTCTTGTGGGCCTCGCCCGGCTCGAGCACGTAGTCGCCCGCGGCAGCCTCGATCCGCCCCCCGTAGAGGGCGTGCACGGTCCGGTCGGCGACGAGGAAAGCGCGCGAGCCTTCGAGCCGCGCCGGCCAGAGGTCGCAGGCGTGCTCGAGGACACCCGCGCCGACGTGCACGGGGTAGCCGCCCGCGGCGGCCCAGAGCATCACGACGCCGTCCCTACGCCGCGTGAGCTCGCGCGCGAACTCGGGCGCCTGCTCGCGCCGCGGGGCGACGATGACGACGTCCGCGAGCTCCGCGTAGAGATCTGACCTTTCGTCGTAGAGCTCGGCGAACATCGCATGGTCCGCGGCGAGCGGCCGCGCCTTCGAGCCCCCGACGCGGTCCCAGCACTGCGCGACCGGCACGTCCATGAGGATCACGGTGTGCGCCGCGAGGGCTGCGCGCACCGTCGCGGATGTCACGGACCCCCCGCCGAGCGCGACGCAGTCCCGCTCCGCGGCTTCGGCGAGCACTTCGACCACGAGGCGCTCCTCCTGGGCGCGGAAGTCCTCCTCGCCCTCGAGCACGAAGTGCTCGGCGATCGAGCGCTCGACGCGCCGCTCCAGCAGGGCGTCGCTGTCGTGCGCGTTTGATCCGAGCGCGCGTGCGAGGTCGCCGGCGAAGGTCGACTTGCCGGACCCCATGAAGCCGATCAGGACGTACGCCATCCGATCCGATCGCGGTAGGCGTCGATCGCGGCGATGACGTCGTCGATGTGGTCGCCGCCGAACTTCTCGCGGTACGCGTCGGCGAGGACCAGCGCGACCATCGCCTCGCCGACGACGCCGGCGGCGGGCACTGTGCACGAGTCCGTGCGCTCGCGCAGCGCCTGGGCCGGCGCGTGCGTCTCTGTGTCGACGGAGCGGAGCGGCTTGGTCAGCGTCGGCAGCGGCTTCATCGCGCCGCGCACGACGAGCGGCTCGCCGTTCGTCATGCCCCCCTCGAGCCCGCCGGCGCGGTTCGTTTCGCGGAAGTAGCCGCGCTCCTCCGAGTAGAAGATCTCGTCGTGCGCCTGCGAGCCCGGTAGTCCGGCGATGTGGAAGGCGTCGCCGATCGATGCGCCCTTGACCGCCTGGATCGAGCAGAGCGCCATCGCGAGGCGCCCGTCGAGGCGCTCGCGCCACGAGATGTGCGAGCCGAGGCCCGGGACGGCGCCGAACGCGATCACCTCGAACGCGCCGCCGGCCGACTCGTTGGCCTTGCGCAGCATGTCGATCTCGGCGACCATCGCGCGCGCCGCGTCGGCATCCAGGCAGCGCACCGGCGACTCGTCGACGGCCGCGAAGTCGTCGAGCTCCAGTGCCGTCTCGCGCGCCGGCGCGACGACGGACGCTATCTGGACCACGTGCGAGCGGACCTCGACGCCCACGCGCCGCAGGAACGCCTTGCAGACGGCGCCGCCGGCGACGCGCGCCGCCGTCTCACGCGCGGAGGCGCGCTCGAGGACGTTGCGCACGTCGGTCAGCTTGTACTTCTCCAGCCCCACGAGGTCGGCGTGCCCGGGGCGCGGCAGGTGAACCTCGTCGACATGCTCGTCGACCGGCCAGGGATTCATCCGCTCCTCCCAGTTGGCGTAGTCGCGGTTCTCGACCTGCAGCGCGATCGGCCCGCCGAGCGTGCGGCCGTGACGAACGCCTCCCGTGACCTTGGCGCTGTCGCGCTCAATCTTCATCCGCCCGCCGCGCCCGTGGCCGAGCTGGCGCCGCGCCATGTCGCGGTCGATCGCCTCGCGGTCCAGCTCGAGCCCCGCGGGGAGGCCCTCCACGATGCAGGTCAGGCCGGGGCCGTGCGACTCGCCGGCCGTGATCAGGTCGATTCCCACGCGGGGAAGGTTATTTGCTCCGGCGTCGCTTGCTCAGGCGCGAATCGCGCAGGCGCGTGTTGCTTGGGTGCGGCGTGTAGCTGGCGACGGCGGCGCCGCTGCGCGAGATGCTCCTCAGGAGCACCTGGAAGACGACGGGCGCTTCGCCGCTACGAACCCATTCGAGCTGCACGAGCTGCTTTGGCTTCAGCAACACCATTTCGCAGCGCTTCACGCTCGGCAGGCACTCCCCGCCGGCGATCCGCTTGACGCCCTTACCCAGGTTGAACGTGGCGCTCGCGCCGCCCGAGTCGACCTTGTCCAGCCAGAACAGCACGGGTGCGCTGGACGGCGTCGCGGCTTTCAGGGAAAGCTTTTTGCCGAGTTCGAGCTGGAACGGAGCGCCTTCCGACTGCGCGTTGTATTCGATCGCGATGTTGTAGCGAACCGAGACCACGGTCGGGTGCGAGTCGGGCTGCTGGACCGGTTCTTTCTTCGTCGCCTTACCGCCGCTGGTCGAGGATTCCGAAGGCGCGCTCGCGCCGAACTTGGTCTCGCCGGTGGTTCCCGACGTCGACTTTTCGGCGGGCGCTTTTTCGAGCGGCGTGAACGGATCTTGCGGCGTGTGCGCCGTGTGGTGCCGGTGGAGGCGGCGCCTGCGGGCCTCGCGTCGCGCGAGCTTGTGCTTGTCGGACACGTCCGTGCCGTTCGCGACGTTGACCGGTGGCACGGCGGCAACCTGCGGTGGCGGCGTCGCGGAGCTTCCCGCGTGCGAGCCGAGCGCAATCCACGCCACCGCGACCACCAAGGCGACGGCGCCGACGAGCATGAACGTCAAAGTCTGGCGGTCGCGCATATCCGCGCGCAGTTGTTTGAGGAGATCGTTCACGGGTTGCTCCCTCCCGCGGTCGCGGAGGCTGTGGGAGCGGTGCCGCTCGCCGGAGTCGTCGAGCTGCTCGTGCCGGAGCTCGTCGGACTCTGCTCGAATGCGGTGACCGTTACCGTGCCTGTCAGTTTGGGGTTTTTCCCAATTTCTTTGGATGTGGCTTCAGGCGCGAGGTGCACGCCGTCGAACACCAGGAGGCGCCCGGCGACGGCGAGCGTGCCGTGGCGCGTCGAGCGCGTGAGCGCGGTGAGACGAGCGACGAGGCGTTCGAATTCGAAGAAACCCCCGGCGAAGATGAACGAGAACGGGACCTCCTGCATGCCGTCGACTTCGTTTTCCTTTTTCGCTGCTGCTGCGCCGGCGGCGCCGGCTCCCGCCCCGGGCTTCGCTCCCGACGAAGTGATCGAAGCGAACTGGACGTCCTTCTTTTCGGAAGCGCGCTGGATTTCGTCAACGAGCTGCGGAACCGCCGGCTGGGCGGGTACTGCTCCTCGCAGTACGGCATCACTGCGCTTCGCCAGCTTGTACTTCGGGACAAGGTCTCGAACGCTTGCGGCCTGTTGCTGGGCGGCGACGAGTTCCGCGCGGCCGGACTCGACCGCCGCCGCGGCTTCGCTGGCGTGCTTGCGAGCCGGTGAGACGACGCCCAGCCACGCCGCGCCGAGGATCACCGCGGCCGCGATCACGAGCACAACGAGTCTGTCTCGGGCCGTCACTTGGTCCCCTTTGCGTTCGGGTTGGCGTGGGATGCGAGCACCGCACGCGTGGGCAGAGGCGCCGAGCTTGCCTTCGGGGGCACGAGGGTTGCCGTCATGGCGAAAACCGGCCCGCTTTTGGGGCAACCGCCGGTGCTGCCTCCGCCCGCCGATCCCTTTATGGGCTCAATCGATGACTGCAGGGTCACTTCGCTCACGTTTGAGACGGCACGGAGCGCGCGCATCAGGGCTGCCACCTGGCGCTGGCCGTGCGAGCAGCCGTTCAGCACGAGCGTCGCGCCGACAGCGGTCCCGGGTTCGGGTTTTTCGACCCGCGTGATGCTCCCCGAGCCGGAGGCACTCAGCGTCACCGTCATCGCGGTGAACTGAACGCCGGCCGGAACGTGGGTCGCGAGCTGATGCAGCAGAGGGGTCCACGCGAACCTCGCGTTGGCGACCTTGGCGGCGGCGCTGACGGCCTGTTCGCTCGCCGGAATGGCGGCGGCGATCGCGGAGTCCGCTGTGACAACTCGCTTCGCGGCGGCGACCTGGGCCTGCACGGCGGCAGCTTCCGCTTCGGAAGTCTGTGCACGGCTGCGGGCCGTGCCGTACATCACAGCCATGACGGCGAGGGCGGCGAGGACCACCGCGATGATGTGGCCGGGTCTGATGCTCTTCCACGACGACAGCGATACTGTCGTGCGGCGCTGCGCGGGAAGCAGGTTGACGGCTCTCATTGCGCCACCTCGGCGACCGACAGGCCGGCGGCGACCGCCAGCCGGCACGGTGTGACCGTGGCGCCGTCGCCGGCGTCCACTTCGCGGACCGTCACGTCGTATCCGAGCGTCTGACCGAGCTCGTCCGCGAAGCCTCGCACCTGGGCCAGGGCGCCGCTCAGAACAAGCCCGGTGACGGGCTCACCTTCTTGGCTGCTGTGGAAGTCGAGAGCGGCGCGTACCTCGGCCGCGACGTCGCGGAGTCCGTCGCGCAGCACGGTGCGCGCGTCGACTGTCTGGTCGTTTTCGAGGTCGAGCAGGTTCGTCGTGACGAGCTCCCCGCGTGCCTGCTCGAGCGGGATCGAGCGTGCGCCTGCGAGCTCGCCGGCCATGCTCTCGGCACCGACCGTCGCGGCGCGCGTGAAAAGGCACGTCGTGTCATCGGCGATCGCGATGTTCGTCAGCCCGTCGACGTTGACGTAGAGCTTGCAACCGTCGCTGGCACCGTTTGCCGAGGGCTCGTGCAGCGATCGGATCAAGGCGAAGGCCGAAAGGTCAAGTCCGCCGGCGGTCAGGCCGGCGCGGCGCAGAGCGTCGAGCAGCTTCCCGACGGGCTCCTGGTGTGCCGCGACAAAGACGATTCGCTCCCGCGGCCCCGTCTTGGTCTCGACCTGACCGAGGCTCTGGAAGTCGGTGAGTGCGCTCTCGAGCGGCATCGGCATCTCCTGCGACGCCGTGAACGCGACGGCCTGCGCCAGCTCCTTCTTGTCCTTGAGCGGCGGCACCTCGAGCGTGCGCATAACGCAGCGCTGGCCGGCTATTCCGACCCTGACGCGGCGCGGCAGCTTGCTGCCGTCGAACATCGTTCGCAGGGCTGCGCCGAGCGCCTCGCTGTCGATGACCTCCCCCTCGCGGACCACGCCGGCCGGCAGAGCGACGCCGACCGCCTCCTCGACGTGAAGGCGGCCGTTCCGCGCGACGCGGACGGCCACCGCGGAGCCGGGCTGGATATCAAGTCCGACGAGGACCCCGCCGTCACGGCCGCGGTGCGGTAGGCCGAGTTGCATGCCACGCAGCGAAGAGACGCTGGGTACCGAGAATTTGCGCGCGGGAGAGCGGCCGCTGTCCGGCGTCTCTGTGGTGCTCTCGTCTCGCTTCCGTAGCCCGTAGATACCGAGGGATGCGGGCACGCCGAGACGCACCGCGCGCTTGCCGGCACGCTCGCCGGCTGCGGCGTCGGCCTTGGGTACCGCGGGGCCGTCGTCCGTCCGTCTCCTTAGCGACGGCAGGCGAACGTTGCGGGAGGCCAGGCCGCGCTTCGCCGGCTTGGCAGCGGGCATTGCTGGCGCTGTCGCGACGGGATCTGCGGCGGTCTCACTCGTGCTCGCGCCGGGTGCGGTCGCGACCGCCGGCTCAGGTGCGATCTTTCGCACCGGCGGCACCGGGCTGCGCGCCACGCGAACCTCCGGCGCGGGCTCTTGCGCGTAAGTCTCTGGTACGGCGTGCTCCGCGGCAGGCGCGCTGGGAGCGGCGGGCGTCTCGGGAAGAGCGGCCGAGCCCGGGATGCCGCTGTCGGCGGCGGGGTCGACCGGCGGCGTCGGCGCAATCGCACCGGGCCGCGCTGTCCCGAGCGGCGCGGACGCGTCACTCGTGACATCGAACGATCCGTGCTCCGCGGCGCGTGGCGCTTGCGCCGCCCAGGCTGTTACCGCGGGCGCCTCGAGGCCTGTGCCGGGCCCAGCAGCGGCCGCGTCGGGCACAGTCTCCGATCCACCGGCGGCGCCGAAACCGTCACCTCCGCCGTCCCCGGCTGCCGCGTCGGGCGCGGGATGCGACGGCTTCCATGCCGGCATCGGCTCCGCGGATGCCGTGGGCTGCGGCGATGCCGGGGCGCTCGTCTCGGCCGCGCGGGGCGAGGACTTCCACTCGGGGGCCGGGGCCGCCGTGGGCGACGCAGGTCGTGTCGACTGGGCGTCCAGCCCTTGCGTGGACTGCGCGTCAAGCGGCGCCGTAGGCTGCGGGACGGGCTCAAGGTCCGCGGGTCCGGCGAGCGGGGCAATTGCGCCCGCCGTTTCGGACGCAGCCGGAACGTCGAGGGGAGCTGCGGCTGGGGCGGGCTCGGCGATGTGCGACTCGGCGGCGCCGCCTTCCGCAGCGGGCGCCTGCGACGGTTTCCAAGCCGGCCCGAGATCTTCGTCGACGGGCGAGGGACCCCCAGGCGCCGGAGCGGCCCCGGCGGCAGTGGCGCGCTCTGTCCCAGGGTCCGCAGGGAGCGGCGCGGCGGCGGCCGGAGGAATGGGACCGGCGGGGACCTCGCGCGGCGCGCGTGGGCTCGTCGCGGCTTCGGGTGACGACGGGGAGGCCGGAACGTCCGCTGCTGGGAGATTGGACGCGGCAGGCGCCGCCTCAACGGGAATCACGGGAGCTTCGGCGCTCGCGGCGATCGGGAGATCGGCGGGCGCCGGCGCCGCGAAGCCGTCGGGCGTGGCCGGCTGGGGTTGCGCCGCGGCATTCTCGACGACCGCGGGAGCACTCGCGTCCGGCGATGCGCTCGGCTGCGCCGTCGCGTCGACCGGCATGGCGGCCGCGGTGATCTCCTCGCTCGCGGCGTCGGGCAGATCCTGGTCGGCAGACTTGCGCCCCCGTGAGGGCAGACGCACGTCGGACGTCAGGATGGATTTGAGGGACATGTGCTTGCTCCTAGCGGCCGATCGAGCCGAGGTAGAGGTGGACGAGAGAGGGTCCCGCGCAGATCCCGACGACTCCACCGAGGGCGAGAAACGGCCCGAACGGAATGGCGGTCCGACGCCCCGCGGCGCCGCGCGCGATCATCGCCACGCCGTACACCACGCCGGCGACGAGGGCGACGAGCATTGCCGGCGCCACAGCGGTCCCGAGACACAGCCCCATGACGCCGGCGAGCTTCACGTCGCCCATGCCCATGCCCGCGGGATAGGCGAGCGCGGCGACGAGCAGGAATCCCCCGGCCGCCAGGCCACAGATCAGGCGCGTGACCTCCCCGCCGGGATCGAACGCTAGACCCACGACGACGGCGACGATCGCGCCGGTCGCGGTGATCTGGTTCGGGATGATGCGGTACTCAAGGTCGATCGCTGCTGAAGGGACGAGGACGAGGACGAGGACGATGCCGAGCGCGGCCTCGGCCGTGTCGCCCGCGGCGAGGACGGCTCCCAGGCAAAGCGCGCCGGTGAGCGCCTCGATAAGCGGGTAGCGCGGCGAGATCGGAGCTGCACAGGTGCGGCAGCGACCGTGCAGCAACAGCCACGAAAGGACAGGCACGTTGTCGCGCGGGCGGATCGCCGCGGCGCACGCCGGACAATGCGATGGCGGCACGATGACCGATTCGCCCCGCGGCACGCGGTGGGCGACGACATTCAGGAAAGAACCGAAGGCAGTGCCGATCAGGCCGATGAAGGCTGCGAATGCCACGGCTGAGGTATCGAGCGGGCTCGGCCGTTCGTTGAGCGCTGACAGTACCCCTGCAGACGAACGTTCTAGACGCCCGCGCCGCAGGCGCACATCACCAGCTGTTTTTCTGGCAGCCGCCGCCGGCCGCCCCGGTCGCGTCTTCAGGCGTGGTCGTGCACGTGCGTTCAATTACCCCGGTCGATAGACGGTTCACCGTGAAGGTGTGACCGTCGGTCGCTTTCGCGGTCACCTTGTACCCTTCGCCGCCTTCGGTTGCTTCGGCCGACACGAGCCACGCCGCGTTGTTGCCGGGACTGATCTGGATGCTTTTCTCGTATTCGTTCAGCACCGGGGGCGAGATCCCGTTGTACGTGCCGCCGTGGTCGATGGCGTACGTCTCGGCGGTCGTCTCAGCCGTGCGTGCAACTTCCTTGGCCGCGGCGTCGGTCGACTTACTCGTCTGCGCCAGGAAGGTCGGGATGGCGACCGCGGCGAGAATGCCGATTATGAGGATGACGACGAGGAGCTCGATCAGCGTGAAGCCCTCGTCAAAGGCGTGCTGCCGCGGTCGTCCCCGGCGCTCGGAGCGGTGGGTGACTTGCGCACTCATCGTGGTCGTATCGGATCGCGCGAGGAATTCCTGATAGATCGCAAGCGAGGCGGCCAAATTATCGGTTCGAATACGAGGCGGCCTGACCACAAAAGTGAGGGCGGCCCGAGGGCCGCCCTCACAGGTTGTACCCCGTTGAGGCAGTACTTGCCTACCAGGTTCCGTTCTGGCAGCCTCCGCCAGCTGAGCCTGTCTTTTCAGGCGGTGTGCACGTTCGTTTCACGACACCGCTCGGTTCGCGTTCGACCGTGAAGGTGTGACCGTCCGTTGAAGTGGCGGTCACCTTGAAGCCCTGGCCTTCTTCGTTTTGGTACTCTTCGGCAGCCGAGAGGTAGGCGTTGCCGCCACCTTCGGAGATCTGAATGGTTTTCTCGTATTCGTTCAGGACCGTCGGCGAAATACCCTTGTATTCACCGTTGTGGTCCGTCGCGTACGTCTCTGCGGTCGTCTCGGCCGTGCGGGCAAGCTCCTTCGCGGAAGCGTCGGACGCCTTGCTCTTCTGGGCGAGGAACGACGGAATGGCGATCGCGGCAAGGATGCCGATGATCAGGATGACGACCAGGAGCTCGATAAGGGTAAAGCCCTCATTCTGCTTCGAGCGCTGGCGCAGGCGATACAGCATTTCGAACTTCCTCCTTGGACTGATTAACTTGAACTCGCGCCAGCGGCAGTTGGGATCGAACTCCTGAGGGACCGGAATGGCCCAGCGGCGCCTGCCCCGTGTCCACGCACTGACAGATTTCATGGCCTGCATCGGAGTGCGCGGGCTTGCTCTTTAGTAGAGCAATAGGTTCTGCGGACGAAAAGCTGACGCGGGCGGCGCTAAACGGCGGGGGAATCGGCCGCGTTCTCGGGCCAGCGTTGCTGCGCGTCGATTCCCGGAATGCGTGTCCCGCGGCCTTCGCACCACGGGCATGTCAACGAGGTGCTCTTATCATCGGCGTGCGAGATCACGGTGCCGGTGCCCCTGCAGGCCATACACTCCCGCGGCGGATGGGCATCGTCTGGCTGATCGTCTGCTCGAATCTCGTCCGTCAAGGCCGCACGAGCGTAGCGCTACGCGCGGCGCGCGGAGTCAGCTGCTCGAGATGAGTAGCTCGAACGGACTCGACGCTTTGCTGAGTGCTGCGCGCGCGGGCGGGCGCATCGCGCTCGACACCGAGTTCATGGGCGAGGGGCGCTACAGGACGCTTCTCTGCCTCGTGCAGCTCGCCGCCGACGTGCCTGGGGGCGCGGAGCCGCAGATCGTCCTGCTGGATCCCCTCCTGGACGGATTCGACCCCGCGCGGCTGCCCGAGCTCCTCGCCGACCCGACCGTCGAGGTTGTCGTGCACGCCGGGCGCCAGGACATCGCGCTGCTCCGGCGCGCATTCGGCTCCGAAGTGACGAGCGTCTTCGACACCCAGGTGGCGGCCGGCTTCGCGGGCTTGGGTGCCCAGAGCTCGTACGAGTCCCTGCTGCGGGGCGCGCTGGATTTGCGCGTGCCGAAGACCGCGAGCTTCACGCGATGGGATCGACGACCGCTGACCGCTGAGCAACTGGCGTACGCGCGTGGCGACGTGCTGCATCTGCTTGACCTCGCCGCCGCGCTGCGGGAACGCTTGCGGGCGCTGGGTCGACTTGACTGGGCGCGCGAGGAGTGCGAGGCGCTGTCGCACGCGAGCGACGAGCGCGACATCGACGCGATAGTGCAGCGCCTGCCCCGCAGCTCGGCGCTCCCGGCCAGCGCGCGTGCCGTCGCGCGGGCGCTTGTGAGCTGGCGTGAGGAGGTCGCTGAGCGCCGCGACCGCCCAGTGCAGAGCGTGCTCGGAGACGCCGCCCTTGTCGAGGTCGCGCGACGCCGGCCGCGCAGCATCGAGCAGCTCGAGCGCATCCGCGGCGTCGGATCGCTGCAGGGAAGTCGGGGCAGAGAACTGCTCGCCGCCGTCGTGCGTGGGCGCGAAGCGGAGCCCGAGGACGCTCCGGTACGACGGGCGGGCTTCGCCGGGCAGCCGCAGGACGCACCGCTCGTCGCTCTCTGCGAGTCGCTGCTGCGAAGCCGGGCCCTCGACGCGGGAATCGCCTACGAGCTGCTGGCCGCCCGTACCGATCTGCAGGCGATCGTGGCGGCGGCGCGCGACGGCGCCGAGGCGAGCGATGTGCGCACTTTGCGTGGCTGGCGCCGTGAGCTCGTCGGCGACGAGGTACTGAGGCTGCTCGCCGGAGCGATCAGCCTCTCTGTGACTCGAGACGGCGACAGTGACCCGCGCGTCGCGGCCAAAGACGCGCCCTGAGCCCACGGAGCGGCTATTCGACGTGGTTGTAGAGTTCGAACAGCGGCAGGTACATCGAGATCACGATGAAACCGACGATCGAGCCGATGAGGATGATCATGATCGGCTCGAGGATCGAGGTGAGCGCCTTGACCGACGCCTCGACCTGTTCCTCGTAGAACTCGGCGATCCTGTCGAGCATCGTGTCGAGCGCGCCGGTTTCCTCGCCGACGCCGACCATGCGTGTGACCATCGGCGGGAAGACAGTGCAGCGGGCGAGGGGAGCGGCGAGAGTGCCTCCCGCCTTGACGGAGTTGATCACGTCGGTCATCGCGTCGTTGACGACCGCGTTCCCCGCCGTGCGACCGGTGATCTCCAGGGCGAGGAGCAGGGGGACGCCGGCCCCGACGAGCGAGGCGAGGGTGCGCGACCAGCGCGCGACCGCGATCTGCTGCACGATCCCGCCGATCTTCATCGGCACTTTCAGCGCCATGCGGTCCATCGCGCGGCGTCCCTTCACGGTGCGCTTGGCGCGCAGGATCGTGAGCACGATGACGACGGTGCCGCCGATCATCAGCCACCAATAGCCGATCACCGCGTGCGAGAGCATCACCGAGATCTTGGTCATGAACGGCAATTCGCCGCCGAACTGCTTGAAGACGTTGACGAAGACGGGCACCAGGAAAGCGACGAGCGCCATCATCACGCCGATCGCGAAGGTGATGACCATGACCGGGTACACCATCGCCGAGCGGACCTGGCGGCGAAGCGCCGCGTCGCGCTGGAGCTGGTCGGCAACGCGACGCAGCGACAGGTCGAGCACGCCGCCGGCCTCGCCGGCCTCCGACATCGCGATGAAGAGGGGGTTGAAGACGCGCGGATGGCGCGCGAGCGCCTTACTGAACGACTGGCCGGCCTCGACGTCGCGTCGTACGGTCCCGAGCGTTTCCTTGAGCATTTGTCCTTCTGACTGTTCCTCCAGGACGTAGAGGCAGCGCAGGATGCTCATGCCGGACGTGATCATCGTGGCGAGCTGGCGCGAGAAGATCGCCAGTTCGTCGGCGCTGACGCGGTTCAGGAAGCGAAGCTGGATCTCGCGCGAAGCGTGCTTGGCGGCGACTTCGAGGACGATCAACCCGCGCCCGGCGAGCTGTTCGCTGACGGCTGTGCGCGAGTCCGCCTCTACCTCGCCCTCTGCGTGGGCGCCGGTCGCGGTGACGGCCTTGAAGACGTAGGTCGCCATCGCTATGCGGCCGCGAGCATTGTCTCGCCCATCAGGCGGCTCAGCTCGTCCGGACTCGAGGAACCACCGAGGGCGGTGGCTTTGCTGATCTTGCCGGCGCGGACGAGATTGACGAGCGCGGCGTCCATCGTCTGCATCCCCATCGCGCCGCCGGTCTGCATGGCCGAAGGGATCTGGTGCGTCTTACCCTCGCGAATGAGGTTGCGAACGCCCGGTGTCGGGATCAGGACCTCGCACGCGCAGACGCGTGCCGAGCCGTCGACCGTCGGCAGCAGCTGCTGCGTGACGACGCCCTGCAGGCAGACCGAGAGCTGGACGCGGATCTGTGACTGCTGGTGCGGGGGGAAGACGTCGATGATGCGGTCGACGGTCTGCGGCGCGTCCTGGGTGTGGAGCGTCGCGAAGACGAGGTGGCCGGTCTCGGCGGCCGTCAGGGCGGTGCCGATCGTCTCGAGGTCGCGCATCTCGCCGACGAGGATGACGTCGGGGTCCTGGCGGAGCGCGGCCTTCAGGGCCTCGGCGAACGAGGTCGCGTCGCTGCCGAGCTCGCGCTGGTTGACGAGGCAGCGCTTGTGGGCGTGCAGGAACTCGATCGGGTCCTCGATCGTGATGATGTGGTCCTCGCGCGTCGAGTTGATCTCGTCGACCATCGCCGCGAGCGACGTCGACTTGCCCGAACCCGTCGGACCGGTGACCAGGACGAGGCCGCGCGGCTTGACGGTGAGGTCGTGCACCGCCCGCGGCAGCCCGAGATCGTCGATCGACACCAGGCCGAAGGGGATGAGGCGGAACGCGGCACCTAGCGCGCCGCGCTGGAAGAACGCATTGACGCGGAAGCGTGCAAGGCCCGGGATGGCGTACGCGAGATCGACCTGCCATTCGGCCTCAAGACGACGTCGCTGCTCGCTGGAGAGGATCGAGTAGATGATCTCCCGCGTTTCTTCCTCCGAGAGCTTGCCGTAGTCGGCGAGCGGGCGCAGGCGGCCCGTCTTGCGCACCGTCGGTGGAGCGCCCGCGGTCAGGTGAAGGTCGGACGCTCCCCTCTCGACGACCTCGAGCAGGAGATCTGCAAAGTCAAGTGGCACGGCTCTTGCATCGGCATCCGCGGGGCGCGGTCGGCGCGCGCGCGGGCCGCATGGACGGATGTCCTAGCTCAGCCGCCGAGAACGCGGGCGACCTCGGCGATCGAGGTGCGGCCCTGGTAGACCTTCGTGAGCCCGTCGTCGGCCATCCGCGTCATCCCTTGGCGCACGGCGATCTCGCGCATCAGCTCGGCCGGCTTGCGTTCGAGAGCTAGTTCCTGGATCTCGGGCGTCATGCGCATCACCTCGTACAGGCCGATGCGCCCGCGGTAGCCGCTGCCGCCACAGCGCGAGCAGCCCACGGGCCCGTACGCCTCGACGTCCAGACGGGCCCGGTAGCCGGCCTGCTGCAGCACGTCTGCCGGGATGATCGTGCGCTGCTTGCAGTTCGCGCAGAGCATCCGCACGAGCCGCTGGCCGACGACGCACTCGAGCGCCGACGCGATGAGGAACGGCTCGACGCCCATCTCGATCAGTCTCGTGATCGCCGACGGCGCGTCGTTGGTGTGCAGCGTGGAAAGCACGAGGTGGCCGGTGAGGGCCGACTCGATCGCGATGCGCGCCGTCTCTTGGTCGCGGATCTCGCCGACCATGATCACGTCGGGGTCGGCGCGGACCATCGCGCGCAGGCCGGCGGCGAACGTGAGCCCTACCCGGGAGGAGACCTGAACCTGGGTGAGGCCGGGCATTTCGTACTCGACCGGGTCCTCGACCGTGATGATGTTCTTCTCGGGCGTGTTGAGCTTCTGCAGCGCGCCGTAGAGCGTCGTCGACTTTCCGGATCCGGTGGGCCCCGTCACGAGGACGGCGCCGTGCGTGTGGCGCAGGGCCTCTTCGAAGCGCTCGCGGTCGCCGTCGCCCATGCCGAGCCGGTCGAGGTCGACGACGATCGAGGACTTGTCGAGGACGCGCATGACCAGACCCTCGCCGTCGACGCTCGGCAGCGTCACGACGCGCAGGTCGATGTGCTTGTCGCGGACGTTCAGGCCGACGCGGCCGTCCTGCGGCAGGCGCTTCTCCGCGATGTCGAGCTCGGCCATGATCTTGACGCGCGAGACGATGGCCGGCGACATGCGGCGCGAGACGGTCGTGATGTCCTGCAGCACGCCGTCGACGCGCATCCGCACGCGCAGTTCGCCGCCCTCCGGCGCGAGGTGTATGTCCGATGCGCCGCGTTCCACCGCCTGCTCGACGATCTGGTTGACGAGGCGGACGACCGGCGCGTCGTCGGGGCTCTCGCGAAGATCGACGACTTCCGTGCGGTCGTCCTCCTCCTCCTCGATCGGGCCCTGCGAGATGTCCTCGTCGAGGCGGCCGAGGCGTCCGATCAGGCCGACGATGTCGTCGGCGGCCGCGACCGCCACCTTCACCTCGCGCCCGGTGATGATCGCTATGTCGTCGACCGCGAGGACGTTCGCGGGGTCCGCCATCGCGACGAGCAGCGTCCCGTCGTCGACGGAGGCGACCGGCACCGCTTCGTAGCGCCGCGCCACGTCGGGCGAGAGGAGGTTCGCCGCGACCGGGTCGACGTTGTAGACGTTCAGGTCGAGGTGGTCCAGGCCGTAGCGCTCGGCTCGCGCGCGGGCCAACCCATCGCCGTTGATGACGCCATCCTCGAGCAGGATCCGCTCGGGCGGCACCCCGCTGGCGCGGGAACGCTCGAGCGCCTCGTCGACGACCTCGCGCGAGGCGAGGTTGAGGTCGACGATCACGTCGGTCAGGAAGCGATGCGCCGGACGCGGCTTGGCGACCTGCAGCGTTGGCTCGGGCGGCGGCGGGGTCTGACCGGGTATGCCCGGGGCCCCCGGGATACCGGGCGCGCCCGGTATCGGCGCCGCGGGCACGGTCGGCTCGGTTACCGCGTACAGGGGGCGGGCGGGCTCGTTCACCGCGCTCGCCCTTCTTCAGGAGTTGCCGCGAGCCGCCCTCCGCATGAGCGCGAGCGGCGGCTCGCGGCCAGTCCACAGCGCGAGGCTATGAGCGCCCTGCGCCGCGAGGACATCGATGCCGTCGACCGTGTGGATGGCCAGTTGCCGGGCGGCGGAAGTGAGTTCAGTCGGTGGGTCGCTGTAAACGAGGTCAATGACATGTCGGTAGCTTCCGAGCACTCCCAATGAAAGACCCATCTCGGCCAGCTGCCTAGTCCCTTTGGACGGATGTCCAGCGTCCGGCGTCGCGCCCAGACCGACGCTCGTGCAGTTCACGAGCACGTCGGCGGGACGTGGCTCGTGGACCGCGCTCGCGCCGAGCGCGGCGGCCAGCTCGGTCGCCCGCGACGGCGTCCGGTTCCAGACGTACACCTCGGCTGCACCGGCCCGGGCGAGCGCCCAGACGGCGGCGCGCGCGCTGCCGCCCGCGCCGAGGACCTGCGCCGTCAGGCCGCGCGCATCGACGCCGAGAGCGTCGATGAGACCGGGAGCGTCGGTGTTGTCGGCGCGGATCTGCCCGCCCTCAAACGTGAGCGTGTTCGCCGCGCCTATGGCGCGCGCCGCCGGCGACGCGTCGGCCGCGAGCGCGAGCGCAGCGTGCTTGTGCGGCACGGTTACGTTCACGCCGACGAAGCCGAGCTCGGGCAGCGCGCGGATCGTCTGCGCGAAGAGGTCGGGCGGCAGCGGCAGCAGCTGATAGTGCCAGTCCGTCAGTCCGAGCTCGGCGAGCGCGGCGTTCTGCATCGCCGGCGAGCGGCTGTGCCGCACGGGCCACCCGGCTACGCCGAGCCGCTTCACCGGCCCGGACAGCTTGGGGTGTGGCCGCCGTGCGCCTGCTCCGCGGCCTGGTAGCGCGCGACGCCGGCTTCGAATTCGGCCTGCGTGTAGAAGAAGTCGTTGTGGCAGCCGTTGGGCGCGAGCACGTAGTAGAGGTATCCGGCGCGCGCGGGGTACGCGGCGGCGTGGATCGCTTCCAGCCCGGGGTTCGAGATCGGCGTCGGCGGGAGGCCTTTGTGCGTTCTCGTGTTGTACGGCGAGTCGATGTGAAGTTGTTCTTCGGTCAGTTCGTCGGTGTACGTCGGGACGTGCTTTTCGAGCTCGATGGCGTAGTAGATCGACGCGTCGATCCCGATCGGGATCCCTTCGTGCAGGCGGTTGTAGATCACGTCGGCGATCTTCGCGCGATCCGACGGCGCCGCCGCCTCGCGTTCGATGAGCGAGGCGACGATCAGCAGTTCGTAGGGGGTCTCGTGAAGGTCGGCGGCGCGCCGCGCGTATTCGGCCGAGAAGTTTTCCTTGAAGGCTTCGAGCTGCTCCTCGACGAGGCGCGTCGACGTCGAGCCAGCGTAGAGGTCGTACGTCGCCGGGAAGAGGAAGCCTTCGAGGTTCGGCGTCGTCGCGGGCGCGCCGTAGGTCGCGGGATCCAGGAGCGGCGAGCGCACCGAGGCGCGCAGGTAGCTGCCCTTCAGGCGGTGGGCGCGCGCGAGCAGCGCGGTCTGCATCCTGGTTTTGCCTTCGGGGACCGTGACGTGTTCGATCGTCGGTCCCTTGGGTGCCTTGGCGGCGGGCTTTTCGATGTGCCGGATGAGCAGGATCACCGCGGCGATCACCGCGAGCAGCGCGAAGAGGGCGGCGCCGCGTGCGAGGAACGGGCGCCCGCGTGAGCCCCCGTCGGTGCTGCCGCCGTCATCGCTCGGCGCCGCGGGCGGCGGTGGTGCTGACGGGGGCGGCGGCGGCTCCGCAGCGGCGGGCTCGATCGCAGGCTCCGGCGGTGGTGCGGCCGTGACGGGCGCATCCGCCGGCGCCTCCTGCTCGGGCGGCAGCTGCTCGTCGCCGGCGGCCGGCTGCGGCGTCGGCTGCGCTTCGCCGTCGTCGTCGGGAACGGCGTCCCCGGAGCGTGCGGCGCGGCGCCGCGCGCGCTCGGCGCGGGCTCGCTCCCTCTCGTCGGCCGTGCGTTCGCTTCCGGACAAGTGCGGGGAGCCTAGCGACGGTGTTGGTCAGCGGGCGACGGCAAGCCAGCTCTCGAGCAGGTGGGCTGCGGCGCGTGAGTCCTCTGCCGTGGTGGCGCCGTCGCCGAAGCGCTGCGCCATCCTCGTCGTGAGGCGCTCGTCGTGCAACTGCACCGGGATCCCGCTCCCGACGCGGCGCGCGAGGCGCGTCGCGAACTCGCGCGTCTCGCGCGTCTGGTCGGTGTCGCGACCGTCGAGGCCGATCGGCAGGCCGACGAGAATCCGTTCCGCCCCGACGGTGGCGGCGAGCTCGGCGATCGCCGCCGTGCCGCGGCGCGTGGCAGGCGAGGCGATCACATCGAGCGGCGTGGCGATGGTTCCCGTAGGGTCGCTCACGGCGCAGCCGCAGCGGGCTCTCCCGTAGTCGAGCGCGAGCACCCTCACGGCCCCCCGCCCCCTCTCAGGCGGCGAGTGCCGCCGCGATGGCGGCCCGCCCGGCTTCGATTGCCTGCGGCAGTCGCGCGGCATCGCGGCCGCCGGCCTGGGCGATCGTGTCGCGGCCGCCGCCGCCACCGCCGACCTCGGCCGCCGCGACCTTGACGAGCTCGCCGGCGCGCAGCCCGCGCTCGACGAGCTCCGGCGCCACCGCCGCAGCGAGGTGGACGCGGCCGTCGGCGCTCGCGCCGAGCAGGATCGCGGCGCCCGGGAGGCGCCCCTTGACGCGGTCAAGGACCGCCATGAGTTCCGCCGCGTCGGCGGCGGCCACGCTGGCCGCGAGGACCGGCGCGCCCGCGATGTCCTCGGCTGCCTGCAGCACCGCGTCGAGGTCGAGCTGCTCCTGCGCCGCCCCCCCGGCGCGGAGCTTTCGCTCGAGCTCTCGCCGCTCGGCCGCGAGGCGCTCCACCGCGCCGGGTGCATCCTCGCGGCGCGTGCGCAGCACACCCGCGACGACGCCGAGCAGCCTGTCCCGTTCGCGCAGCAGCGCGACCGCACCGGGGCCGGTGAGCGCTTCGATGCGGCGCACGTTCGCGGCGCTCGACGTCTCCGCGACGATCACGAACGGGCCGATCTCCGCGGTGCTGCGGACGTGGGTGCCGCCGCACAGCTCGCGCGAGTACTCGCCCTCCCCCACCTCGACGAGTCGGACGACCTCGCCGTACTTTTCGCCGAACAGCGCCATCGCGCCGAGGCGCTTTGCCTCCGCGAGACCCGTCGTGATCGCGTGCACGCGGTCGTTGTGCGAGATCCAGTCGTTGACCATGTCCTCGACCGCCGCGAGCTCACTCGCGCTGAGCGCCTGGCCGTGGCTGAAGTCGAAGCGGAGCTTGTCGGGGCCGACGTACGAGCCGGCCTGGCGGACGTGGTCGCCGAGCACCCGGCGGAGCGCCGCCTGCAGCAGGTGGGTGGCGGTGTGGTTCGCCTCGGTCGCGTGTCGCGTCGCAGCGTCGACCTGCGCGACGACGGCCTCGCCGCCGTGCAGATCGCCGGCTTCGAGCTCCACGGCGAGCGCCTGGTCGTCGCCGAGGCGCATCACGTCGACGACGCGCCCGCGGAAGGCACCGTCGAGCGCTTCGACCTCGCCGACGTCGGCAACCTGGCCGCCCCCGGGCGCGTAGAAGGGCGACTCGGCGAGCTTGATGACGCGCAGGCCGTCCTCGCTGTCGCCGACGGCAAGCACGCTCGTCTGCTGGCGCTCGGTCTCATATCCCGTGAACGCCGTCGGGGCGTCGGCGAGCAGCGAGGCGGCGGCGGCGCGCAGCGCCGTGGTGTCGCGCTCTTCGCCGCGCGCAGTCGCGCGGCCGCGGCGCCGTTGCTCCTCGAGCAGCGCGTCGACGTCGCCGTCGACGCCGAAGCCGTCCGCGGCGAGCAGCTCTTCGGTCATCTCGCGCGGAAAGCCGTACGTGTCGTGCAGCTGGAAGACGTCCGCGGCGCTGACGCTCGTCTGGCCCGCTGCCCGCGCCCGCTCGACGAGCTGGCCCAGCAGGGCCATCCCGTGTTCGAGCGTGCGGCCGAAACCGTCCTCCTCGGCGGCGAGCCACGTATCGGTCACTTCGGCCTGTTCGCGCAGTTCGCCGTAGACGCCGCCCATCATCTCGCGCACGCGCTCGGCGTAGCGCACGAGAAAGCCGGGAGCGAGCTCGAGCGCGCGTCCTTGCAGGATCGCGCGGCGCATGACGCGCCGCAGCACGTAGCCGCGCTCCTCGTTGGACGGAACGACGCCGTCGGCGGTGAGGAACGTCATCGCGCGGGCGTGGTCTGCGAGGATCCGCAGCGCGCGGTCGACGTCAGCGCCCGTCCCGTAGCGCGCACCGGAGAGCTCCTCGCCGAGTGCGATCAGCGGCGCGAAAAGGTCGGTCTCGAACACGCTCGCGACGCCCTGCAGCAGCACCGCCATGCGGTCGAGGCCCATCCCGGTGTCGATGTTGCGCGCCGGCAGGTCCGCGAGTGGCGTGCGCTCACCCGGCGGCCGCTGGTCGTACTGCATGAAGACCAGGTTCCAGAACTCCAGGAAGCGCTTGTTCTCGCCGCCCGGCAGGTCGTCCGGCGAGCCGAAGTCCACGCCGCGGTCGAAGTAGAGCTCGGAGCACGGCCCGCATGGCCCGGTCGGCCCTGCTTCCCAGAAGTTCTCGGACCGCGGGCACGCGACGATCCGCTCGCGCGGGACGCCGACGTCGAGCCAGAGGCCGATCGCTTCCTCGTCGGGCCCGAGCCCGAGACCCTCGTCGCCGGCGAACACCGTGACCCAGATGTCCTCGTCGGCGAATCCGAACACCTCGCGCGAGAGCTGCCATGCGTACGCGATCGCGTCGGCCTTGAAGTAGTCGCCGAACGAGAAGTTGCCGAGCATCTCGAAGAACGTGAGGTGACTCGGAGACGTGCCGACGTTGTCGATGTCGACGGTACGAAAGACCTTCTGGCAGTCGGTGACACGCGGCGCCGGCGGGCGCTCCTCGCCAAGGAAGTACGGCTTCAGCGGGTGCATGCCGGCGACCGTCAGCAACGCGGACGGGTCGTGCGCGGACGGCACGAGCGACGCGGACGGGATGCGCAGGTGGCCGCGCTCCTCGAAGAAGGCCTGGAAACGCTCGCGGATCTCGTCTGATCTCATCGGATACGGGATGTTATGCGGCGCCGTGCCGTTCAGCGCGCGGCGATCGTCGCGTGCCCGACGACGACGTCGCCGCGGTATAGGCACGCGATCTGACCCGGCGCCGTGCGCTCGGCCGGCTCGGCAAGCGTGAGCTGCGCACGGGCGTGACGCCCCACCGGCAGAGCCTCGCTCAGGGCGGCGCTGCGCATGCGGCCGTGCGCGCGGACGCGCACGCCGTCGACCTCGCGGCCGTGCGCGTGGAGCGTCACGTCGCGGAGCGGGAACCGGTGCGCGAGGAGCGCCGCGCGGGGTCCGACGGTGACGGTGTTCGATACGGCGTCGGTCGCAAGGACGAAGTAGGGCTCGGGCGCGGACACGCCGAGGCCGCGGCGCTGGCCGACGGTGAAGCGGTGCGCTCCGGTGTGGGTGCCGATGCGACGCCCGGTCTCATCCACGAGGTCCCCGTCGCGCGCGCCGAGGCCGCCGTGCCGTTCAAGGAAGCGCTCGCGGCCGGTGCCCGCGAGGAAGCAGAGGTCCTGCGAGTCCGGACGGCGGGCGACCGGGATTCCGTGGTGCTCGGCGAGGTCGCGCACCGCCGGCTTCTCCATCTCGCCGAGCGGGAAGCGCAGGCGCGACAGGGAAGCCGGCGAGAGCGCACAGAGGACGTAGCTCTGGTCCTTCGCGCCGTCCGCCGCGACGCGCAGCAGCGGCCCGTCGGTGACGCGTGCGTAGTGGCCGGTCGCGAGGGTCGCGGCGCCGAGCCGGCTCGCGAGCTCGAGCATCGCGTCGAGACGGACGCTTCCGTTGCAGCGAACGCACGGGTTCGGCGTGAGTCCTGCGGCATGGTCGGACAGCCACTCCTCGACGACACCGGCGCGGAACTCCTCGCGCAGGTCGATCGACAGGTGCGGCATCCCCAGTTCGTGGGCGAGCGTGCGCGCGGCGCGCACCGACTGCGCGGAACAGCAGCTCTGCGCGCCGTCGTTCTCGGCGTCTGACCACAGTTCGAGCGTCACACCGACCGCTTCTCCCTCGCGCGCCGCGAGCAGCGCGGCTGTCGCGCTGTCGACGCCGCCGCTCATCGCGACGAGCGTTCGCCCGGGCGTGGCCGTGAGACCCACACGGCCGCGCGCCGCCGACCCGAGCGCGCGGTGCAGGGCGTCGGCGGCGAGCTCCGCGGCGTGGGCGCCGGCGGCACCGAGGCCGCCGAGCTCGGCTGCGATCTCTCGCGGGCCGACGCGCGCCGCGGCGAGGAGGTCGGTTCCCGTCACGAGCGAGACGGTGGCGCTGCCCGCCGCGATCACGGTGGCGCAGCCGCTCGCGTCGAAGCCGGCGTCATGGATCGCTCCGTCCTCGTTGACCGCGAGCGACACGCGCACGAGGTCGCCGCATGTCGCGCCGCCGGCGGCGCCCGTGAGGGCGCGCGCGGGCGTGTGCCCGCGGCCGGCGGGACTTTCGAGGTGCGCGGCGAGTTCTGTCGCTGCAGCTGCCATGCGGCGAGTGTAGGCGCCGCCGCGCGCGCCGTTCGTGGATCAGAGCGCGCTCTGCGCTCGCAGCACGGCGTGCACGACGGCGTCGGTGTCGAGCGTGCGCTGACCGCCGTCCTGCATGTCCTTCAGCTGACTCGTGTCGCGTTCGACGATCGCGACCCAGCGCGCGTCGAGCGAGGCTGCCGTTGAGAGCTGGCCTTTCAGTGCCCGCCCCGCGAGCTCCATCTGGGCCGGCAGTCCCGCGGCCCGCGCGGCTTGCAGCAGCGAGAACGCGGCGCGGCGCGTCTCCCCGCCGCTGTCGGCGAGCGCGATGAAGAGTTCCAGCTGCGGCGGGGCCACGGGCTGCGGCCCTGCGGCGAGGAGCATTCGCTCCACGCCATTCGCCCATCCGATACCGGGCGTCGCGGGGCCACCGAGCGCCTCGACGAGGCCGTCGTAGCGGCCGCCGCCGCCGACCCCGCTCTGCGCCCCGAGCGCGTCGGATGTGAACTCGAAGACGGTTCGCGTGTAGTAGTCCAGGCCCCTGACGAGCGTCGGGTCGATTTCGTAGGCGATGCCGGCGTCGTCGAGCAGCGCCCGGACCTCCGCGAAGTGCTCGGCGTCGTCGCGCTCGAGCCGTTCGAGCAGCCGCGGCGCGCCCTTCATCACCTGTTGCGTCCCCGGGTGGTCGGAGTCGAATGCGCGCAGCGGATTCAGGTCGATGCGCGCGCGTACCTCGTCGGAGAGTTCCTCCTCGTGGGCGTGCAGGTACGCCTGCAGCTCGGCGCGGTACTCGCCGCGCGTCTGGGAGCTCCCCAGGCTCGAGAGCCGCAGTCGCGTCTCGCGCGCACCCACCGCTTCGATCAGGCGCGCCGCGAGCAGGATCGACTCGGCGTCGACGGCCGGGTCCTCGGAGCCGAGCGCCTCGGCTCCGACCTGCCAGAACTCGCGGTAGCGGCCGGCCTGCGCCCGCTCGTGACGGAAGAACGAGGAGAGGTACCACAGCTTCACCGGCATGCGTCGCTTGTGCATGCCGTGCTCGACGAACGCGCGGCAGATCGGGGCGGTGCCCTCGGGTCGCAGCGTGAGCGACCTTCCCCCCTGGTCCTCGAACGTGAACATCTCCTTGCGGACGATGTCCGTCGACGCGCCGACGCCGCGCGCGAAGAGCTCGGTGGCCTCGAAGACGGGCGTCTCGATGCGCTCGTAGCCAGCCTCCTCGAGCAGCGCGCGGGCCGTCGCCTCGAGGCGGGCGCGGGCGCCGGCTTCATCGCCGAGCACGTCGAACGTGCCGCGCGGCGCTTTGACTCGCTCGCCGCTCAAGGGCGCGCGGGTTGGCGGCGCTCGCGGATCTCTTCGAGGAAGGGGTTCGTGTCGCGCTCGCGGCCCAGCGTCGTGATCCCCATGTGCCCGGGGAACACGGCCGTCTGCTCGGGGTAGCCGTCGATGAGCGTCGCGATCGATGCCTGCAGGGTGGGCCAGTCTCCCCCCGGCAAGTCGACGCGCCCGACGGAGCCCTGGAAGAGGACGTCACCGGAGAAGAGGGCGCCCGGCGCGGCGTACGTGAGGTGTCCGGGGCTGTGCCCGGGCGTGAAGAGCACGTCGAAGTCGATGCCGGCGAGCGAGAGCCGCTCGCCGCCGGCGAGGGTGTGCTCGGGCTCGTGGCTCTCGAAGGGACCGAACGGAGGCGGCACCCAGCGGTTGATGTCGACGAGCATCTCGCGCTCGATCACCGGGCAGTACACGGGGGCGCCGGTGGCGCGCGCGACCGGCGCGACCGCACCGATGTGGTCGAAGTGGCAGTGCGTCAGAAGGATCGCGTCGATCTTGACGTCGAGCGCGGCGGCCGCCTCGAGCAGCCGCTCGGGCTCGTCACCCGGGTCGACGATCACGGCGTTCGGCGCGTCCGCGTCGGCGCGCACGATGTAGCAGTTCTCCTGCACCGGACCGACCGTGAACGAGCGGACGTCGAGCTTCACTGCGATTTGGCTCTGGCTTTCGCCGCCACGCGGCGCTTGTAGAAGAAGCTGTCGGTGTAGTAGCTGATCGGCACGTAGAGCAGCAGCACGAAGGGGAACAGCGCGACGCCCTGCGTCGGCTTTTTGAAAAGCACCGTCATCACGAGGAGCAGCAGGATCGCGGCGAACATCGCCGCGATGAACGCCCGTCTCCAGCTCGGCGGCTGGTTGCGGCGGTCGACCGGCTGCGACTTGGCGCGCGACTCCTTCGTCACGGGCCCCTTCTTCTCGGCGTCGGTCGGCTTTCGCCCCGTGCGCCCCCGTGACTCGACGATGCCGGCGGCGTTACCGCGGTGCTTGGTCTGACGTTTCTTTCGTACCTGCGCCATCAGCTGGAGCCTAGTGCGTTCTCGAGCACGTGGCGCGCAGGATCGAACGCGCCGAGCGGTACGTCCGTGGGGAAGCCGTCGAGCGCGCCGCGCGGCACGAGGCCCACGATCTCGGCGCTCTCGACGGCCGCGAGTTCGCGGACCGCCGCGAGGACCCGCGCGAGCGGCAGCTCGCGCGGGCGCTCGACGTTCATCGAAACCTGGGGCGTGCCGTCGGCGAGCTCGACCGCGATGGCGCGCAGGCCCTCGATTCCCTGCCGCCCACCCTCGCGCAGCGCCGCCGCGACCGCACTAGCGTCGGCGTACGACGCGGGCGGCGCAAGGCGGACGTTGAACGCGACGAGCGGCGGTCGCGAGGCCACGAGGGCAGCGCCGGCCGCCGGATGTGCGGCGCGCGGTCCGAAATCGGGCGTTAGCTCGCCGTCCGCGAGACGCGATCGCAGGACCTCAACTCCCCCGCGTCGCAGCTCCGCGCGGGTGCGGCCGTCGCCGAGCTCGCCGTAGAGCAGCACCGGCAAATCGAGCTCGACGGCGAGGCGGTCGGCGACGACGAGCGCCGTGGCACAGGCCGCCCCGTGCGCATTCTCGTCGACATGGACGAGCGGCACGACGTCGATCGCGCCGACGCGGGGATGCTGTCCCCGAGCCGAGCCGAGGTCGATGCGCTCGATCGATATCGCCGCCATCGCGAGCAGCGCGTCGGCGAGCATCCCCGGGGCGCCGGCGAGCGTGAAGACGGAGCGCCCGTGGTCGCTGTCGCTGTGTACGTCGAGCAGCCGGACCCCGGCGCAGGCCGCTTCGAGCTCGCGGACGGTCGCGGGCTCCGCAGTGCTGACGTTCGGAACGGCTAGCAGAGAGCTCGCCACGCGGCGAGGCTATCGCCGCCGGCAGCTCGCGGTTGCGGGAATTCTTTGCGGCTAGACTCCGCGTCGCCCGCCGGAGTAGCTCAGTCGGTTAGAGCAGCGGAATCATAATCCGCGTGTCGGGGGTTCGAGTCCCTCCTCCGGCATCGCAAAGCAGAGCCAAATACACGGACTCCACGCCGGCGGCGCCGCGTTGGTGGGCCACGGAATGGGCCACACGAGGGGCGCGGATCTCATTCGGTCGTCGGTGCCGCGGACCCCTTGGCGAGGACCTCGCGGAGCAGCTCGGCGCGGGCGAAGAGCTCGTCGTACGTCACAACCTCGATGTCGCGCAGCCCGTTCCGGAAGAGCTCGAAGGATCTCCGTCGAGCCTCGCCGTGCAGCTGCGCCGCGTTCCCGATGAGGAGCACACAGCGGGGATTGAAGACCTCGTACGACGTGCCGGCGTTACGAAGGCTGTTGAAGTCCCGGAGCAGCGAGTCGCGGTAGCTGGCGACTTGGGCAACGCCGCCACCGAGCTCAGCGGACGGTCCGTAGATGCCGCCGCGGTATTCCGTAGTCCGCAAAAGGGGTGCATCCGGCGTCTTGATCTCGAGCAGGACGACGTTTTCCAACACTGGCTGAGCTAGGAGGAAGTCGACGACGTTGCCGCCTTTGTTCGAGACGCCCTTACCGCCGACGTAAGCCTTCCCTTCCTCGATGACCACGGCAGCAGCGAGTAGCTGGCTTAGGAGAAACGGCCGCAATGTGAGCTGCTCCTGCCAGAAGTCCTCGGCGCCGTTTTGCCGGTTCTCCTGCCACAAATCAAGCGCCTCGCCGAGTTGGTCCGCGCCGACGCTTCCGTATCCGCGCCAGATCAGGGGCTTCAGGTCACGCTCAAAGATGAACGCGGCGTGGGCGAGTGCGGTTCGCTGGGCCGCCCATGCCGCAAGCGCGGCGTCGCCAGAGTCGATGGCGTCCTGCGCGATCTGCGCGAAGGCCACCTTGAGGAAGGCGAACCACTCCGGGGACGCTTGATCCTCGCTGAGGCGCTCAAATACTGCGTCGAACTGGCTCTCATCATCCAGGTCGATATCCGACAGCAGCGCCGACTGTTGCAGCACGGCCTCGCCATTTTCGATAGATAGGCCCAAGCTGTATCGGATTTGGTCCTGGTCGTCTGCGGCGTCGTTCTCAATCAGCGTCCTCACGAACCACGAAATGCCGCGGTAGGTGAACTGTCCGCTGCCGCGTTGGCGGTCGAGGCTGAATCGCAGCGCTCCGGCCGGGATGACGACTCGGTCGCCGCCCGAGATCTCGAGGCCGTCGTTGCCCGGTCCGCCGTCGGTCGAGTCCACGTCCTCATCTGACACGTTTCGAAGGCTACGGAACTCGGGGTCCAAGGGTAGGCTCCGCGCGAGATGCTGCTCGTCATCTTCGGCGCCGGCGCTTCGCACGACAGCGGCGCCCCGATTTCAGGCATTCAGCGGCCACCGCTCGCAGAGGGCCTTACGGGCTACCACGACGTCGCCGCGGAGTTTCGAATGTGTCTGCCCGTCATCGACTACGTCGAGGGACAGATGGAGCGTCACGAGCTCGCCCTCGAGTTCGCGCTCGCGAAGTTCGGTGAACTCGCTGCGGCAGACCCCGATCGTCGGCGTCAGCTCGTCGCATTCCGCTTCTACCTCTGCAAGGCAATCCGCGAGGTCACGGAGACCTGGTACCGCGAAACCAGCGGCCTGACCCGCTACCTGACGCTTCTCAGCCGACTGAAGACGTGGCAGCAAGAAACGGGGGAAGACATCGCCCTCGTGACCTTCAACTACGACGAGCTGATCGAGCGTGCACTCGAAGCCCTCGTCGGCGAATGGCATCTCTGGGGGCCCGACGACTATGTCGCGCGCACAGACTGGCGGCTTTTCAAGCTTCACGGCTCGATCAATTGGTCGCGCGTCGGGCGGCGGCCGCTGACCGTGAAGGGCACCGAGAGCAGCGTGGTCGGCGTTTCGAATCTCGAGGGCGCAATGCAGGCGGCGGACCAACTCGAGGGCGATCTCCCGATCGTCGACGAGTCCGCGCTCGACGCGTCCGTAGCTGATCCGATAGCAGCCGGCGGCATCGCGCCCGGCGGCGCGGTCCTGTTCCCAGCCCTTGCCGTTCCAGTGGCCGGCAAGCACGCGTTCGAGTGCCCGGCATCGCACGTTTCGGCTCTGAAGGACGCGCTGCCCGACGTGACGAGGGTGCTCATCTGCGGTTGGCGCGCGGCCGAGCTGCACATGATCGAATTGCTTGACGCGGTCAGCAAGAGACCGCTGCGGCTCGCGGTCGTTGCTGGCAACGACTCCGACGTCGCGGCGATCCACGGGCAGCTCGGCGACCTCAGCCGGTACGCGCAGCGCGCGTTCGACGAACCAAAAGGGATGACGGGACTCGTCAAACGTCTCGACGACGCGCTGCCGCTGCTACTCGCGCCGTTCGACTGAATGCGAGCGTGATCGCGGCGTGCTCACTGTCGACGTGGCCGCCATCGCCCGCGCGGCCGTGCCAGGAGTGCGTCCGGGTCGGGCTCGAGCTCGCGTGCGTCGGGGTAGGCGACCGGCTTGAGAGCGGCGCGCGCATCCTTCAGAAAAGCGATCAGCTGGCCGACAGCCTCCTTCTCCATCTCGTTGAAGACGAACGTCGATGTGTCGCGCCGTGCTGCTCCCGCGACGTAGCTTTCCCAGGCTGTGAGTTGCGCGATGAACGTGATGATCCTCTGCGCGTCGTCCTCGGCGACTGCCTCCGCGATAACGGCGCCGTCCCGGTCCCAGGCGCCGTGGGGCGTCGGGTAGCTCCTGTCCCAGCTGCCGGCCTTGAGCGCCTCGACGACTGTGATTTCGACGACGCCCAGCTCGCCCGTGACCACGCGCGCGACCCCGCGAACTTCTCGCTCGCGGCGCTTGCGCGCTCGTGCGGCGTTGCGCGCATCTATCGCAACGGTCTCAGCTCCGAGCCCGTAGGTGAACCAGGCGAGCGCGGCCGTGCCGACAGCGAGCGCGATTGTCCCACCGGCGACCAGCGCCTCGCCGATCGAAATCGAGTCAACCCAAAGAGCCAGCACTTTCCGAGGGCCTACCGGTTGCCGTCAGCGTCGCGCTGAATCTCCTCGGTGGAGAGCAGTCGCTGGCGAAGATCCCGCGCAGCAGCTCGCTGCGCGAGCTCGAGCGCAGCCGCGTCAACAAACCCGGTTTCGAGCGCCGTTCGGAGCAGCTGAACGTCGGGCCACGGCTCGGCGACGCCGATCACCGTGATGACGCCTGGCTCGTACCGCGAGCCCCGTGCGTCTCTGCGCAGTTCGCCCGGGCGGAGCTCGAACGCCGAGGCGGTCGTCGATCTCGGTGAGGCGACTGGACAGGAGACTCGCCAAGAAGGGCACATGAATGACTTGGAAGAACGCCGGGATCGCGATCGCAAAGCTCTCGCCGTCGCCGACGACTTCAAGTGCGCCCCAGTGCACGACGCCGATCGTGTCCTCGTCACGCACGATCGCCTACCCCGAGATATTCGTTTCGTAGCGCGGCGAGGTCCTCGCGGGCCCTCTGGGCGTGCTTGGCATTGCGCGCGTAGCTTCCGGACCATCCGTTGCGAGCGTTGAGCTCGTCGGCGGCGAGCTCGTCTGCGCGTCCGACGCCTCGATCGCGGCGGTCTGCGGCGTGCTCGCGCTGTCGGCTGTGGCGGCCCGTGCCGGCGGCGCGCTCTGCATTGAGCTGCTCGCGCGCCACGGCTCTCAGCGCGAGTGACGTCGCGGCGAGCTCGACGAGTTCCAGGCTCATCATGCGCGCGCGCCCCTCGCGAATCCGCTGCCGTTGCTGCAGCGGGTGGGCGGCCTCGCGGTCGTCAAGGAGCCGCTCGCGTGAAGTTGGCCACCCGTCGAGCGCGGAGTCCCTGACGTGACAGTCGGTGACGAGGCCGTCGCTGTCGGCGACCAGGTCAGCCAGCGCGCGGCCGTCACCCGCGGCGGCGCGCTCGAGGCGCTCGAGACTCGCCGGATGCCGCAGGAACGCCCGTGCCGCGTGAGCCAGGAGGGCGCCGAGCTCGGCTTCGCGCGCGGTGTAGTTCAAGCTGCCGCGCCGGCGTAGCGATCGCCGAGCGGCCCTGACCGACGCCAGTTTCTCGCTGAGCGGCGCGGCGGCGAACCGCGAGATCTCCTCGGCCTCGGACAGCGACGGTCCACTAACGGGGGTCGCGGTCGCTGCGCGTCTCGCGCATGGTGCACTCATCGTGAGCGCTAACGCTACGGACCCTCGTGGACGTCTCAGGGAGGCACGCCGCGCCGCAGGAATGACGCAGCAGCAGCTCGCCCACGCCGCCGGCTGCTCGATCGCGTACGTCCGACTGCTCGAGTGCGGTTTCGCCCCGCACGCGAGCGCCGTGCTCCCGCGGATCGAACGAGCCCTGCGCGAGCACACCCCCTCCCACGAACAGCAGCGCCCCGGCGGGAACCAGGGCGCTGCGGAAGGTCGTGATGGCGACCGCGACGAAGGCTAACAGCGCCGCCAGCGACGCGGCACGCAAGCGCCCGGCGACGTACGTCTTCGCGTGCCTGTCCGCGGCCGAGCGCGGCGAGCGCGACGCCGAGCCGGTCGCCGCAGCGCCCGCAGCCGGCGAGAGCGACGGATGACATGGACGCCGCTCAGCGCGGAGGCGACCGCGTTCCGCCGCAGGATCGTCGACGCCCTCGATCGCTTCGAGTACGTCGACCGGGACAACTGCGCCGGAGCGTGCCCGGCGTGCGACGGCATCCTGTCCGTGCACTTCGCAGGGACCGCTGCACGCGCGGACCTCGTGTGCCACTCCGGCTGCAGCGAGGCCGACGTCGCGGCAGCCATTCGGAAGCGAGCACGGCGGTGACGGTCAGCGCAGCGCACCTGGAGGAGGAGCTCGTCGAGCCGGCCGCGTTCGACGGCGAGCCGTTGGACCCGCTCGCGACGCCCGCCGAGCGCGACCCGGCCGTCCCGGGATTCCCGTTTGCTCTCGCCGGCGCGTGCACGCAGATCAGCGGGCCGACGGGCGCCGGACGGAGCACGCTCGCCGAGGTCGGCCTTTACGACGGCGCGAAGATCGGCCTTCACAGCGCCTACTTGGGCAGCGAGGTTCAGCTCGAGGAGTTCAACGCTCGGGGTCGCGACATCGCAAGACGGCGCGGCGACAAGCTCGACGACGAGCTCCGCCGGCAGCTCGCCGTTGTGCGCTACCTCGACCTCGCGTCCACGGTCACCGTGGCGAGCCGGAAGCCCGACGAGTGGGCAGACCAGATCCCGCGCAAGTTCGTGACGGTCGTCTTCGACCCGCTCGCCGCCGTCGCCTCGGCGCTCGGCCTGGACTTCGACACCGCCAACTCCGATTACGACCGGTTCTACGACCGGCTCGTGCAGCCGCTCGTCAACGCCGGCGTGAGCGTCGTGCTGCTCGACAACATCGGCCACGCGATCGACGCCAGGACCCGCGCACGCGGCGCATCGGCGAAGGGCGCGCGCGCCGACATCACCGTGCACGCCGCGCACGCATCCAACCCCGAGGGACTCAAGCTCACGATCGACAAGGTCAGGCCGGTACGCGCTCCGTTCCGGCGCGGCGACGCGTGGCTCTTCACTAGGGCGACGCTCGAGCTCACGTCGCTCACAGCGGCGGACAGGCAGTCTTGGCGCCCGACGACGCTGATGGAAAAGGCCAGCCGAGCGATCGAGGAGACGCCGGGACTGACCGCGACGAAGATCGCTCAGCTCATCGGCGGCAAACGAGCCCACGCGCTCCAGGCGGTCTCGTTTCTCGTCAGCGACGGATTCGTGCACGTCGACCCCGACGGGCGCTACCCGACGCACAAGAGCATCGAGCCCTACCGCGCCAGCGGTACCGGTACCCCATCGATACCCGACCGGTTCCCGGTACCGGTGGCGGACACCGGTACCCCAGTACCCCCCTCCTTAAGGAGGGGTACTGGTACCGCTCCGCCGGAGGACCCCGGCGAATGAAGCTCACCGTTACCCTCGCCGACGAGCAGCTCGACGAGCTCCGCCGCGACATCGCCGCCGAAGTGCTCGCCAGCCTCGACACGACCACCGAGCCCTGGCTCACCGTCGAGCAGGCGGCCGCCCACCTCGCACTCTCGACCTCGCAGATCTACACCCTCTGCTCCCGCCGCAGCAGCGGCTTCCCCGTCACGAAGGAAGGCCAGCGATCGTTCTTCCGCGCGAGCGAGCTCGACCGCTGGCGCGAGACGCGCGCCAGCCAGGGGGCATCCAGTGCACGCCGATGACGGGGGGGCGTGGGTCGTACTTCAGCGGGGAAGGCGAATGACCCGCCCAGTCAGGCCTTTTTTTTCGCGGGCCTATAAGGCGCCACGCGTGGCTTCACAGACAGAGCGGCGGCGGCAGTGACCGGCGGTGCCTGGCATCGGTCGCGTCGGCCGCGGATCGAGGCTGCGCTCCGCGAGCTCGAAGCGAACCAGACGCTCGCCGACGGCATGACGCGGGAGGAGCGCCGGAAGGAACGCACGGCGCTGCACAAGCTCCAGGAGCTCGTCGCCGGGGTTGCGTCGGGCGTTCCGCCGGACCCGTGTGCTAGCGTCGTGGCCGCCGTAGTTGATGCCCCCCGCAAGGTGAAGCGGGCGCGGGCCGAGCAGGCAAGAAGCGCACAACAGCGCCCGCTCGACCGTGGAGGCATCAATGGCAGCTAACCCGCACACCGTAGGACCCGCCGAGAGGCTGGAAGCGCACCTTCGCTCGCTGCGCGACGAGCTCGCTCGCATCGGCGCGAACGCGCCGGCCGAGCGGCTCGAGGAACTCGAGGCCGAGATCGCCGTGCACGAGGCCGACCTCGTCGGCCA